>ENA-OQHF01000150-OQHF01000150.1-human-gut-metagenome-genome-assembly--contig:-NODE-150-length-43264-cov-5.262026_pt1 | contig 43264 bp, 42 predicted proteins | sample MGYA00242559_ERZ504709 | MGnify/ENA primary metagenome ERZ504709 (study PRJEB26092, sample SAMD00036203) | human gut metagenome | host: Homo sapiens | study: EMG produced TPA metagenomics assembly of... | reverse complement strand
TTATTATAACAGACTTTTTTATTTCGTCAACTGGCTTTTTGAAATTTTCCGGATTTTTTGTTGTTTTTCCGTACTGGAATTATTTCAACTGTCCCTCTACCAGTTCTGCTACTTTTGCGATAGCTTCCGGAATCCTTATCCGGGTTCTTGCCGCCGGCCTGTGCCATATTCGGACGTCCACCACCGCCGCCTCCGACGATTGCAGCCGCTGCCTTGATCAGATTACCTGCATGTGCTCCTTTATCCATAGCACCCTGTGTTGCCATGGCAAGAAGGCTTACTTTGCCATCTTTGGCAGATGCCAGAACTACCACACCTTCACCCAGTTTTTCTTTCAGCTGATCGCCCAGGTCACGCAGTCCATTCATATCTACGCCATCAACGGCAGATGCCAGAACTTTCACACCTTTTACTTCCACAACCTGATCCATAACATTTCCCAGAGAATCCTGAGCCATCTTACTCTTCAGAGATTCATTTTCACTCTGCAGTTCTTTTACTTCTTTCTGCAGATGTGTGATCTTTTCTGTGATCTCAGCAGGACTGGTCTTCAGTGTTTTTGCGATTGTATGCAGATTTTCTTCCATCTGACGATAGTATTCGATCACGTTGTTACCTGTCAGTGCTTCGATACGACGAACACCTGCCGCAACACCTGCTTCGGATACGATCTTGAACAATGTAATATTCGCTGTATTTGCCACATGAGTACCACCACAGAGTTCTACAGAGAAATCGCCCATGGATACCACACGTACCTCATCGCCGTATTTCTCACCGAACAGTGCCATAGCACCTGTTTTCTTAGCTTCTTCGATACCCATGATCTGTGTGGTTACCGGCAGTGCAGCCTGGATCTCTTTATTTACCAGAGCCTCTGTTTCTGCAATCTCTTCCGGAGTCATTGCCTGGAAGTGTGCGAAATCGAAACGCAGTCTGGTCGGATTAACCAGAGAACCTTTCTGTTCTACATGAGCGCCAAGAACAGTCTTCAGGGCTTTCTGCAGCAGATGGGTTGCACTGTGGTTCTTACAGGTGTCTTTTCTTTCCTGCTCGTCTACTTTCAGTGTTACTTCATCTCCGTTGGAGATCATACCGGATTCCATCACACCTACATGGCCGTATTTGCCGCCACGAAGTTTGATGGTATCTTCTACACGGAATACACCGTTTGCAGTGGTGATCACACCGGTGTCACCTTCCTGTCCACCCATGGTAGCGTAGAACGGTGTCCTTTCTACAAAGATGGTTCCTTTCTGACCTTCCATCAGGGAATCCACGATCTCTGTCTCTGTGGTCAGAACAGTCACTTTGGAGGCAGCTTCCAGTTTGTCATATCCGTCAAATTCGGTTGTGATATTGCGGTCGATCTCATCGTATACAGTTGCATCTGCGCCCATATAGTTGCTGACTGCACGGCTTTCTCTTGCACGTTTTCTCTGCACTTCCATCTCTTCTTTGAAGCCGTCTTCATCAATAGTGTATCCTTTTTCTTCCAGAATCTCTTTCGTCAGATCGATCGGGAATCCATACGTATCATACAGACGAAAGGCATCGGAGCCTCCAAGGACGGACTTTCCTGCTTCTTTCATCTCAGCTTCCAGATCGGCGAGAATCTTCAGTCCCTGGTCAATGGTCTTGTTGAACTGACTTTCTTCGTTATGCAAAACGTTCAGGATAAAGGTTTTCTTTTCTTCCAGTTCCGGATATCCATCTTTGGATCCTTCGATGACAGTCTCACTCAGTTTCTCCAGGAACGGTCCTTCGATACCAAGAAGACGTCCGTGACGGGCTGCACGACGGATCAGACGGCGAAGAACATAGCCTCTTCCTTCATTGGTCGGCATAACCCCATCAGAGATCAGGAAGGTAGCGGAACGCATATGATCCGTGATCAGACGGATGGATACATCGTCCTCGTGATTGACACCATAAGTTTTTCCGGCAACTTCACAGACCTTATTTCTCAGGGCACACAGTGTATCTACATCAAAAATAGAATCTACATCCTGAACAACAACAGCCAGACGTTCCAGTCCCATACCGGTATCGATATTTTTCTGTTTCAGAGTCTCATAATGGCCTTCCCCGTCATTTTCGAACTGGGTAAATACGTTATTCCATACTTCCATATAACGGTCGCAGTCACATCCTACGGTACAGCCCGGTTTACCACAGCCGTATTTTTCTCCACGGTCATAGTAAATCTCAGAACACGGACCGCAAGGACCTGCGCCGTGCTCCCAGAAGTTGTCTTCTTTTCCGAAACGGAAGATTCTGTCAGCCGGAACACCAATTTCTTTATTCCAGATATCGAAGGCTTCATCATCCTCTTCGTATACAGACGGATACAGACGATTCTCATCCAGACCTACCACTTTGGTCAGAAATTCCCAGGACCATGCGATGGCTTCGTGTTTGAAGTAATCACCAAAAGAGAAGTTACCAAGCATCTCGAAGAAAGTACCGTGACGGGCTGTCTTTCCTACGTTCTCGATATCACCGGTACGGATACATTTCTGGCAGGTAGCCACACGGGTTCTCGGCGGAATCTCTGCTCCGGTAAAATACGGTTTTAATGGTGCCATACCTGCATTGATCAGCAGAAGGCTGTTATCATTCTGGGGTACGAGGGAAAAGCTGTTCATTACCAAATGACCTTTGCTCTCGAAAAAGTCCAGAAACATCTGACGAAGTTCGTTTACTCCATACTTTTTCACTGTATGTTCCTCCTCATATTTATTGCTGTCAGAAGCTCCACGATTTCGGAGCTTTTCCAGAAACATTCCGGAGCTTCCACAATTTTTCTCTATCTTTCTACTTTAGCACAATTGTGATGCCCATGCAAGTGACACCCTTCTTATAAGCAGATTTTCATGAATTTTTTCTTACCACGTTTTACAATAAGACCTTCTTCTGTAATATCTTCTTTTTTCACGTTGTAACGGATATCTGTAATTTTCTCTCCGTCTACGGATACACCTCCCTGCTCGATGGCACGACGTCCTTCAGAACGGGAAGTTACCAGACCGGCTTTACACAGCAGAGAAATCAGGTCGATGGCACCATCCTGAAAATCCTCGGCTGCCAGTGTTGTGGATGGCATATTAGCTGCATTACCAGCAGAGAACAGTGCTCTTGCGCCTTCCTGTGCTTTCTTTGCTTCTTCCTCACCATGTACCAGGGCAGTCAGTTCGTAAGCCAGGATCTCTTTTGCCTGGTTTAACTGGCTTCCTTCCCATTTATCCATTTCGTCAATCTGCTCTAACGGCAGGAAAGTGAGCATACGGATACATTTGAGGACATCGGCATCTGCCACATTTCTCCAGTACTGATAAAAATCAAACGGAGAAGTTTTGTTTGGATCCAGCCATACCGCACCGGACTGTGTTTTACCCATTTTCTTTCCTTCAGAGTTTAACAGCAGGGTGATGGTCATGGCACATGCGTTCTTTCCTAATTTACGGCGGATCAGTTCGGTACCACCCAGCATGTTACTCCACTGGTCGTCTCCGCCGAACTGCAGGTTACAGCCGTATTTCTGGTACAGCATGTAGAAGTCATAGCTCTGCATCAGCATGTAGTTGAACTCCAGGAAGCTTAATCCTTTTTCCATACGCTGTTTGTAGCATTCTGCGGTAAGCATACGGTTTACAGAGAAATGCGGTCCGATCTCGCGCAGGAAATCTACATAGTTTAATCCTAACAGCCAGTCTCCATTATTTACCATCAGTGCTTTTCCGTCAGAGAAATCAATAAAACGCTCCATCTGTTTTTTAAAGCAGTCACAGTTGTGCTGAATAGTTTCCTGTGTCATCATCTGACGCATATCACTTCTTCCGGACGGATCACCAACCATGGCAGTACCTCCACCGATCAGTGCAATCGGTTTGTTTCCTGCCATCTGCAGACGTTTCATCAGGCACAGTGCCATAAAATGTCCTACATGAAGGCTGTCGGCGGTCGGATCAAATCCGATGTAAAATGTTGCTTTTCCATTGTTGACCAGTTCTTTGATTTCTTCTTCGTCGGTTACCTGGGCGATCAGACCACGGGCAACTAATTCGTCATAAATTGTCATGATAAAATTCTCCTTTTCGTGTTTATTAGAAGGAAGTCATGGTCAAAAAACTTTTGACCATGACTTGATGCCCCGGATTGTTTTGCAGCTTTGCTGCTCTCACAATCCTGCAAACATTCGAAATCCGCTGATTTACTTCGTAAATCGCTGCTTTCTCATGTTTGACGATTTCCAAATTCAATAGCCTTTTCGTGCAAGCACGAACAGCTTTTGAGCTTGGAAATCTGGGCATCAAAAAACCTGGCCACGTCCTTTTTATAGGACGGAAGCCAGGTTCCGTGATACCACCTAATTTCACAGAAGGCTCGCACCTTCTGCCTCTGTAAGTACAGAAAATCTATACTCTGACCCGTATAACGGAGGTCCTTCCGTTGCAGCCTACTGACCGGATGATGTTCGGTGCAAAGCTCAAAGATGTATTCACAGGAAGTTTCCCGCGGGCCTCTCACCAACCGGCGCCTCTCTGTACGGATGCTTGCTGCTACTGGTTCTTATCCATGCATTTTCTTATGAATCAATCATACCTGTGTAGTATACAAACTTCTGCTTTTTTTGTCAAGGGGCTGATTTGCCGTCAAAGTTACTGTCCGCTCCGTTTTCGGTAACTATTTCCTTACTCTGCCTTCACCGGGTCACTTACGCTTACTTCGTGGTCATACCATTTTCCTTTTGTTCCGACCAGTGCCAGATCAAAGGTTTCATCCAGTGCTTTTACCGGAACATCAAAGCCATATACTTCTTCTGTACTTCCGTCATCATAGGTGATCGTATCGGTTGTTGGCTGCAGAAGTTCTGCACCGTCTTTCTGTGCATCTGCTGCTTTTCCCACATACAGGTTTACGATATTCTTAGATACCAGGCTGATATGGATCGTCATTTTTCCGTCTTTTACTGTCAGGATACCTTTTCCGTCATTTGCTTCGTTAACATGGAACATTCCACTGTCTGTGTCAAATTCTGCTTCATAAGTACCATCTTCCAGTGTGCCAGCTGTTTCCTCTGACTCTTCGGAAACAGCTGCATCATTTCCATCCATTGCAGCTTTGGTATGTGCTACATACAGATCCTGGATAGCAGAGATCTCTCCCAGTCCTGCGATCTGGGTATCAATCTTGTCAAATGCTCCTGATGCCTCGAACTGGCTCTTCCAGGAATCCTCATCATCTCCGGCCATATCGTTGTTTGCATGGTCTCCGGCTACTACCATCAGCGGACGAAGCACTACTTTTTTGTATCCCGCTTCTTTGATCTTTTCGATCACTGCTTCACATGCAGTATCTTCCGGTTTTCCTTCTACGGTACCGATAAATACATTGTCATATCCCAGATCATTCATCTGGCTCTGCATCTGGCTGTAGCTGATCTTTGCAGTGTGAGAAGTTCCGTGTCCCATGAATACAAATGCGGTTCCGTCTGCTTCCGCAACTTCCAGACTGTCGTATCCGGCTGTTTTCACTGCTTCTGCCGTGATGGCTTCTGCTACTGCTTTTTTGGTCATCATTGACTGCATCGTCACTGTCCCCAACTTCTCCTAACAGTGGTTCTGCGATGCTTACGGATTCAAATTTATCTTTGTAGCTTTCTACTGCTTCTGTCAGTTCGTCATACTCAGCGCCATGCATCAGATGAGTCGGCTGTACCACCAGGTTCTTTACACCATTGTCTACGGCACGCTGCAGAGCCTGATCCATATTGTCGATCTTCTCGTCATCACGGGCCTGTACATGGTTGATGATGATCTGTGCGGTAAAGGCTCGTCTTACGGACCAGTCTGGATATGCGGTCTGCAGGGCTTTCTCGATACCTCCGATATCTGCTGTACGGCTGTCATTGAAAGAAGTACCGAAACTTACTACCAGCAGTTCGTTGTCACCGATGTCATCTCCGTTTAACGGATCGTCCTTGGATGCATCACCGGTATCTCTTCCGAAGTAATCAGGGTCTGCATTTTCACCTTCTACCAGTTCTTTCTGTGCGTCGGTCAGAGCATCCCAGGCTTCTTTGGCTTCTTTACACTGTTCGTCAGTGTTGTCATTTCTTTCCTGCACATAGATCTGATCGATCAGGGCTGCTACTTTATCTGCTGCCTCCTGGTCAGATGCACTGTCGGCTGTTGCTTCTTCTGTTGCTTCTTCTGTCGGTTCTGCTTCTTCTGTGGCTTCTGCATCCTGTGTTGTTTCTGTTGTTGTGGATGCACTGTCATCCTTTGCTGTGTTTCCACATCCTGTCATCATGGACATGGTCATAGCTGCTGAAAGCATCATCACTACAATTTCTTTTCATCTCATGGTTCCTCCTGTCTTTGTCCTTTTGAGATTGTGTACCACGGTGGTACAGGACGGCTCTCCGAAGAAGGTTGTCTGGGGTCTTGCCCGCATGAAACGTAAAAAACCTCCGTCCGGAGACGAAGGTAGTAGGTACTACATTTGGAATTCTTCTTATAGTTTCAGAATCAGTTTTAGGGATACCAGAACCGTTTAACGGTTATAGATGTTTCTTTCACCATAAGTGCCGGAAAAACCATTTTATACAAGCAAACAGGTTTTTCTTTCGTACTGCCAATTCCTCGTGGCCTGAACTTTCGTTCCCGTACTGCGCAAAGGCAGGTCTCCCGGCTGATCGCTCAAGCGGTTTGACACCTTCCCGGTTTCCCAGTGGTTTTTGTCTTCCCTCGCGAATCACGGTGACGAGTTCGTACAGGATTCTCACCTGTTTCCCTTTTCACCGGATTAACAGAAATCTTCTGTCATCCGACACCTTACGCTTTTCTATGTGGTCGATATTCGGTAATTTTTACCGTTATCTTTTTAACAGGATGAGTATATCATTCTGCGTGCATACTGTCAATCATTATTCCGTGATTGTTGGAAAAACTCACGAAAAAATACACCGGATGCTGTGCTGTCTGCTCTCACACCGTTTTTCAAAATATGATTTCAAATATACTCCGTGCTCACAGAAAATCCGCTGGACACCAGCGGATTTTCCCTTATTCTCGTTCTTTATTTGTCAAACATTTCTCCTGCTGCCATCTTATCCGTAAAATGTTCCCTGCAAAACTGGATAAACGGTCCCATACAAAAAGCATACACCAGGGTAGCCAGTCCCAGATCTCCTCCCAGAGCAAACCCGACAGTGCAGCATACCACATCGGTACCGATTCTCACTGCCCGGAACGGAAATTTTGTTTTCTCTGCAAGTGTCAGTGCCTGTGCATCGTATGGAGATACCCCAAGTTCTGAAGAATAGTACAAAGCAGAAGAAATAGAAATCAACAGTACCACAATCAGCAATAAAATCACACGGACTGCCATTGAGGGATGTTCTCCCACCATTTTTACAACTGCTTTTCTGGTGGCATCTGTGACAAATCCGCTGAAAAACAGATTGACAATCGTTGCAATTCCAAGTAATTTTCTGTTAAAAACAAATGCTATACTCAGCAAAACGGCACACACCACAATGTATACGGTCTGATATGTCGCATGAAAGGCATTGGAAAACCCGAAAATAATAACACTAAACGGATCCACTCCAAGTCCCGAAATCTTTTGAAGCCCCACAGAAACAGCAGTCAGCGCTATTCCGATTACCGCCATCGCGATACGAACCCCCAGATTATTCTTTTTTGTTCCCATAATAAAAGATCCTCCTTCTCTTCCTCTCTCCTGAAAATCAGATTTTCATCTGTTTTTTATAACAAAATCATTCTGAACTTCCTTTCTTGTGTTTTAACACAAAAGACAGTATAATAATTTCACAGGAATTCAGCTATCACAATATCTGCAATTTCTATAACAAAATCAACATAATCCGAGGTACCGCTTATGTCAACAAACTGTCCTGTCATTTCCACCCAGAAAAATCTGAAAGAAAATCAGCTTCATGGCAGCCATGATTTTCCGGTTGATATCCACATGGATTATTTTCCAGTGTCGGAAAACGGAGAACATACCCTGTATGTTCCCATGCACTGGCATCCGGAAGTGGAATTTCACTATCAGCTTCAGGGATCTGTACGGATTCAGGTTGAATTAACTGAATATGTGCTCCACCCCGGAGAGGTGCTCTGGATCAATGCCAAACAGCTGCACGATTGTCATCCTGTGGGAAATGAAACCGCAGTATCGCATACCATTATCTTCCACCCTGCTTTTATCTATGGTACCGAGTCTAATGTTCTTTTCCGAAAATACGTAAAACCTCTGCTCGGTAATCCGGCAACTCCTGCACTTTATATACGTCCGGAAGATCCTGAACAGCAGATACTTCTGCATATTCTCTACAAGTGTGGGATTCTTCACCAGGAACAACCGAAAACCTGGGAATTGCAGATTCTCTCCCATCTTTCCGACGCCTGGGGACTTCTCTGGAAAATGAGTCAGCGACCTGGCTTTACGATCGCTCCCGCAAAAAAAATATCCAGAGACAGAAAAGCACTGGATACGTTTCTTACTTATATTCACTCTCATTATACCGGTAAAATATCTTTGAAGGATCTTGCAGATGCGGTCTCTGTAAGTCCCGGGGAGTGTGAAAGACTCTGCAAACGTCTTCTCCACCAGACACCGATGAATTATCTGATGACTTACCGTATCGAACAGAGTATTCCTTTGCTTGTCAATACCTCGTTTACCATCACAGAGATCGCTTTACAGGTTGGGTTCTCCGGTGCCAGCTATTATACGGAAATCTTTCACCGTATCATGGGAATCACACCAAGCGATTACCGCTGCCGGATCCGTGGAGATCTTCCCGGTTGATACTGCTAGAGCATGTCTGAAAAGGCTTTTATATACAAAAAGAACATGTATTTTAACTATTAATATAATTAAAATACATGTTCTTTTTCTTTATGCGATCCCCGGGTCCACCAACAGATTGTCTCCATCCGCCGCAGAGGTTGCCAGATAATCGCACCGCTCGTTCATCTCATGGCCGTCATGGCCTTTCACCCAGATAAATTCCACCTGGTGTGGTTCTTTCGCCTGTAACAGACGTTTCCACAGATCCACATTTTTTACCGGCTCATTCTTTCCACGCTTCCATCCTTTTTTGATCCAGCCATCGATCCAATGCTGGTTGAAGGCATCTACCAGATACTTGGAATCGGAATATAACTGAATCTGGCAGGGACGGTTCAGGGCTTCCAGACCCACGATCGCTGCCATCAGCTCCATCCGGTTATTTGTCGTCTTTTTATATCCTGCGGAAAGTTCTTTCTCGTGAAGATTTCCATTTCGATCGGTATAATGCAGGACACAGCCATATCCTCCCGGTCCGTCCGGGTTACCTCTGGCTGCGCCGTCGGTATAGATTTTCACTAACATAACAGTTCTCCTTTTATTTCCACACACCGGTTTCTTCAAAGTGTTTCGCGCTCTCCTGTGCCGCCTCGATAATCTTCGGATCATAACCGATCATAGCAAGCAGGCGGATCGCATTTCTCGTCATGGCTCTGCCGGTGCGGAGTTTATAGTCAAATACCACATCATTTTCCTGAATCTCTTCCTCAAAGTGATAGTTATCATACTCTTTTTCCAGGACATAGGACAGTTCGATATCGTGCGTTGCCGCCATGGCAAGAACTTTCGGTTTTGCCAGAGAATGCAGGATCTGTGAGGATGCGGCGATTCGCTCGATGGTGTTGGTTCCGCGAAGAACCTCATCCACGATACAAAGCACCGGTTCTGGTTTCTCACACTCTTCCAGAATTCGTTTCAGAGAACGGATCTCTACCATATAGTAGCTCTCGCCACCTGCCAGATTGTCCCGCAATGCCATAGAAGTAAGAACCTTCATAAAACTTCCACAGTAATCCTTTGCAATACAGGTGTGTACGGTCTGAGCCAGAATGGTATTGATCGCAATGGTTTTTAAAAATGTAGATTTTCCGGAAGCATTGGATCCGGTGATCAGCACTCCCTTCTGCATCTGTATGCTGTTTGCAACCGGATCGCCGATCAGCGGATGATACAGTTTCTCCACTTTCAAAGATGCACCCTCCCGGTCATTCACTTCCGCGAATTCAGGTTGGCTGTAATAAGGCAGACTCTCCCGGAACGAAGCAACCGCAATCAAAGCATCTAACTCTCCCATCGCCTGATACATATCTTCGATGGTAGATTCATTCCCTTCTACATGTTTCAGCATCGAATAAAACTTGATAAAATCCACCTGAAAGATAATGCGAAGATAGGAGACAATGATTGCTTCCAGACCGTCCTGTACAGAATTCGTCGAAGCCACCAGAAAAGCACCCCGGCGGAAACTTTTCATTTTCTTTCTGCCTGTTCGAATCCGGTCAAGATAGGTCTGAATCACCGGATTGTCCAGTTTTTCAAACTGATCCGCTGCCCGCAGAAGACGAAGGATACAGACAAAGCAGTTCAGATACGGTTCAATCCTTTTGGAATCCCGTGTATGAACCACCGCACTGACGCAGAGCATCAGAAGCAACAGAAACATACACGGGATCGGGCGGATCAGCGTAGCGACAATTGCCGCTGCCGAAAGTCCTGCAAGCAGAGGGTATTTTCCTCTTCCTCTGCGATCCACGTCTTTCAATGCATCGATATAATCCGCAATAGACATTTTCCAGATCTTTTTGACCTCATTTACCCGTGTCAGCACCTGAATCCGTTCTTCTTCATGGGTCTGAAAATATGCAATCAGCCGTTCTCTTTCATCCAACACGTTTCGATCCATCTGCGGCTGGCGCAATATCTGGTAAAGTACATCTTCGCCGCAGGAAGAAAGTGTATTGTTGATACGTATAAAAATTTCATCCATCTGCAGATCGTTCCAGGTGATATCATCGATCATAAACTGCTCTCCCTCATTCCGTTTCGCATAATGGGAGATGCTTTCCAGTTCCTCCTGGGTATATTCCCGATCCGGTACGGTTCCCCACCGCTGTTTCAGATGCCGCAGAAACCATTTGCGCTGCCGGATCTTATCCCAGATGATCATGGCAGCGCACAGGATCAGGATGCCCCCTGCCGTGAGCAGGGTTATCATCCATTCACTTTTCATTTATTTGATATCCTCTTTGATGAACCGTTTCATGCCTTCGCAGTTGCAGGCTCTGAACGGTTTCCTCTACTTACTCCTGTTTCAGGAATCCCTCAAAGATTCCCAGTGTCTCTTTGGTTGTCTCTTCGGTATGGGCATTGGATAAGAACATTGCCTCGAACTGGGACGGTCCCAGATGGATACCATGTTCCAGCATATAGTGGAAGTAACGTGCAAACTCCTCTGTGTCAGAAGTTTTTGCGTCTTCATAATTTTCCACATCCTGATCGGTGAAATAGATACATCCCAGAGATCCGATATGGTTGACTTTCCATGGTTTTCCGTATTTTTTCACCAGTTCTTTCATACCTTCATACAGCTTTTCTCCCATCTGGCTCATATGAGTATAGATTTCCGGATGATTTTTCAGGATTTTCAGCTGTGTCAGACCTGCGGCCATAGCTACCGGATTACCGCTCAGAGTTCCTGCCTGATATACATGGCCTACCGGTGCGATCACTTCCATGATCTCCCGTTTTCCGCCAAAAGCACCTACCGGCATACCGGCACCGATGATTTTTCCGTAAGTTACCAGATCCGCCTCGATTCCGAACCGCTCCTGCGCACCACCGAATGCCAGACGGAAACCTGTAATTACCTCATCAAAGATCAGAACTGCACCATGATTCGTACAGAGTTCACGAAGACCTTTTAAGAAGCCTTCCTTTGGAAGTACCACACCCATATTAGCTGCGACCGGTTCCACGATCACGGCTGCGATCTGTCCTTCGTTTTCTTCAAACAGCATCTTAACGCTTTCGAGGTTGTTGTATACAGCCGTCAGGGTATCCTGGGTTGCTCCCGCCGGTACGCCGGCACTGTCCGGGATTCCTGCCGTCATCACACCGGATCCTGCTTTTACTAACAGAGCATCGGAATGTCCGTGATAGCATCCGGCGAATTTGACGATTTTATTTCTTCCTGTATAGCCTCTTGCGGCACGGATCGCACTCATCACGGCTTCTGTTCCGGAATTGACCATTCGTATCATCTCGATGGACGGAATATTTTCACAGATAAATTCCGCCATCTCCACCTCGATCTCGGTAGCCGCACCGAAACTCAGACCGCTCTCTGCTTTCCGGATCACGGCGTTCAGAACTTCCTGATTGTTGTGTCCGAGAATCATCGGTCCCCAGGAGCTGATATAATCAATATATTTTTTGCTGTCTGCATCCACTACATATGGGCCTGATGCGCCCTCGATAAATCTTGGAGTCATCCCTACAGAACCATAGGCACGTACCGGGCTGTTGACACCTCCCGGGATAACTTTCACTGCTCTTTCAAATAATTCATCTGATCTGCTCATTATCCGATTCTCCCTTCGTCCATACATTTTGCCAGTTCTTTTGCATAATACGTCAGATAAACCTGTGCGCCGGCACGATAGGTACTCACTGCCATCTCGCACATGATTCTCTCTTCATCGATCCAGCCTTTCTGTGCCGCTGCTTTCACCATCGCGTATTCTCCGCTGACACTGTAGGCTGCTACCGGAACGTTGGTCACTTCTTTTACTTTTGTGATCATATCCAGATAGGAAAGTGCCGGCTTTACCATGATGATATCGGCTCCTTCATCCACATCAAGAAGGGCTTCTTTCACACCTTCCCGGCTGTTGTGCGGATCCATCTGGTAACTTTTTCTGTCTCCAAATGCCGGAGCAGAATCTGCCGCTTCACGGAACGGTCCGTAGAACGCAGATGCGTATTTTACTGCATAGGACATAATTGGAATCTCTTTGTGACCGTTTTTATCTAACATCCTGCGAATCGCCAGAACACGGCCATCCATCATATCGGAAGGTGCCACCATGTCCGCACCTGCCTGTACATGGGAAAGGGCTGTCTTGGCCAGCAGATCCAGAGTGCTGTCGTTTTCCACTTCATGCCCGCAAAGCATGCCACAGTGCCCATGACTGGTATATTCACACAAACACACATCGGTAATATAATACAGCTCCGGGAATTTTTCTTTTCCCACCTGCAGCGCCCGCTGTACGATGCCATCCTGGGCATACGCCTGACTGGCAATCTCATCTTTGTGATCCGTGATACCAAAAAGCATCACACTTCCCACACCTGCTTTCGCCAGGCGTTCCAGTTCATATGGCAGACGATCCAGCGTGTAGCGGAACTGTCCCGGCATGGACGGAATCTCATCTTCTCTTCCGGTGCCTTCCTGTACAAACATCGGATAAATCAGGGAAGACTTGTCCATCCGGGTCTCCCGTACCATCTTTCTGATTGTCTCTCCTCCGCGGAGTCTTCTCGGTCTCTTTATCATATCCATGAATGTTCTTCCTCTTTTCTTCTGTCACTTTCTATCTTAGCTTGGTTTCTTTCTCTCTGCCGTCCGCTGTTTTCCTGCTTTCGCTACAGAGTGAATTCCCTGCAGATATTCTCCTCATTACATCAGTAACTTCCGGATATCTGCCCTTTCAATTTTATTACCAGTTCCACCAGACTGTCAATAGATGCTTCTTTTGCGACTGCAGTTTTCATTCCGTATCGTAACGCTTCCTCCTGCGTCTGTTTTCCGATACAGGCTGCAAGAACTTTCGTATAATCCAGTCCCTCTGTGGCAGCTACAAAGCCTTTTACCGTTGATGCACTGGTAAATACGGCACAGTCGATCTTCCCTCTCTCAAACTGTCCTTTTTCATCGATCAGATCCTGATTCTCATAGAATGTATCATAAATTGCCACATCATCTACTATAAGGTCTTCTCTTTTTTCCAGTTCTTCGATCACTTCTTTATTGCCGATTGCCGCTCTTGCCAGTAAAATCTTTGCTCCCGGCTCACACACTTTCGCCATTTTTACTCCAAGAGATGCCCCATCAAAAACTTCCGGCATCAGATCAGGATACAGATTATGTTTCTTTAATGCTTTTTCTGTTCCTCTTCCGATGGCGGCAATTTTTATCTGTCCCAGTGCGCGGATATCTTTTCCGGCTTCCATCAGCAGTTCAAAGAAGATTCTTACACCGCTCGGACTGGTAAATGCAATCCACTGATAGGTGTCAAGTTTTTCAAATACCCGGGAAAGATTTGTTCTGTCTTCCACCGGTTTCACACCGATCGCCGGAAGTTCCAGCACCTCGGCTCCCTGTTCCCGCAGTTTCTTTGCCATGCCGGAAACCAGTTCTTTCGGACGGGTTACCAGAACTTTATAACCGGCAAGCGGCAGTTTTTCATACCAGCCAAAAGTATCTGCCACCTGACAGACCTGTCCGACCACAATAATTGCCGGTGTCTGGATCTTCGCCGCATCGGAGGCCTGTTTTAATGTATTCACCGTAGCCACTACTCTTTTCTGCCCCGCGGTAGTTCCCTGTTGTAAAACAGCCGCAGGTGTCTCCGGATCCATACCGGCTTCAAGAAGCCCTTTACAGATATCTTCCATCGCCGTGATTCCCATCAGGAATACCAGCGTTCCTTTTGTTCTGACCAGGGCTTCAAAATCAATGTTATAACTTTCTCCTGCCCGTTTGTGACCAGTGATCACATGAACAGAGGAACAGAAATCCCTGTGTGTGACCGGAATTCCGTTATAGGCCGGAACCGCGATACAGGAAGTTACACCAGGTACAACCTCATATGGAATTTTATGTTCGCACAGAAGTTCCAGTTCTTCTCCACCACGTCCAAAGAGAAACGGATCGCCACCCTTCAGCCGTACCACCCTTTTTCCTTCCTGCGCTTTTTCCAGAAGAACTTTATTAATATTTTCCTGCTTCATCGTATGATGCCCAGCACGTTTGCCCACGTTGATCTTCTCCGCATCCTCCGGTACCATTGTCAGCACACCGTCACCTACCAGACTGTCATATACCACAACTTCCGCTTTTGCAAGGATGTCTTTTCCTTTGATGGTAAAAAGTCCCACATCACCCGGACCTGCACCTACCAGCCAGACTTTTCCCTGTCTACTCATTTTTTCCAACCTCCCAGACCAGTTTTTTTGCCAGATTCACACCCAGGGTCTCCGGATCTTTCACAGAGCCTCGCATCGTTCCGATCTTATGTTTTCCGGTACTTTCCTGATAATACAGACCGCGCAGGAAAATCTCACCACCTTCGATTACCGCATGGGCCGCCACCGGAGAGGAACATCCGCCATCCAGATATCGGACAAAGGCACGCTCACAAAGTGCTGCAATCGTTCCCTCTCTGTCTGCAAAACGCTCCATATACGAATAATCTTCTCCCTGTCGTCCCTGAACTGCAAGAATCCCCTGTCCTGCTGCCGGAATCACTTCATCCGGCTCATAATATCTGGAAATCCGTTCTTCCAGTCCCAGTCGTTTTAATCCTGCTGCTGCCAGGATCAGTCCGCTGTACTCTCCACCATCCAGTTTGTTCAATCTGGTCAGCACATTTCCACGAATACTTTTAAAGGTCGCTTCCGGATACATCTGCTGCAGCTGCAGGATTCGTCTCTGACTGGAACATCCAATCGGTTTCGACAGATCCAGGTTGTCTGCACCTTCCGGAAGCACCAGCACGTCTCTCGGATCTTCCCTTTTTGAAAATGCCACGATCGGCAGTTCTTCCGGAACTTCCATCGGCATATCTTTCAGACTGTGCACGGACAGATCGCTTCTTTTCTCCATCAGTGCCTTATCCAGTTCTTTTACAAACAGTCCTTTACCGCCCACTTTATCCAGCGTCCGGTCCAGAATCTTATCGCCGGTTGTTTTCATCGTAAGCAGACGGATCTCTTTTTGCGGACATTCTTTTTTCAGATATTCCATCACCATTTCACTCTGGATCACCGCCAGACGGCTCTCCCGGCTTCCGATGCAGATGGCATTGTTTACCATAGCCTCGATCTGTTTTCGAAGTTCGGCAGTTCCTTTATGGTCTTTACCCGATCCATTGATGCCGATCACATAGGGATCTTTCCGGATCACTCCCGGAAAATGAAAATCACATTTTCCCTGATTGCTTGCCACATTCACAAGAGCACCCAGACACTTTGCCACACTGTAGATTCCATTATTTAATTCGGAATCATTGGTGGCAGCCAGCACCATCCAGGCATCATAAATATCTTCTCTCTGATATTTTCTGTGGAAAATCGTAATTTTTTCTTCTTTTTCCAACTCTTCCAGCTCTTCGGTCACTTCCGGTGCCACCACGACGATCTGTGGTTCAAACGGAAGTAAGGTCTTTACCCGTCTTGTGGCAATAGCTCCCCCGCCGATCACCACGATCTTTTTCTCACTGATATCCACAAATAAAGGAAAAAAAGCGCTATTCTTCATATACTTTTTCCAGTCCTTCCACACAATCTATAAACGCATCCGTCTCCAGGGTATCCCTCAGCCCGAAGATCATCTTCGTCACTACTTTTCCCGCTGCCGTATCGATAGATGCTTCCAGGTCTTTCCGCTCCTGTTCGCTCAGCGGAAGTTTGCCAAGAATCTTATGTAACCGGAGATTCAGATCCGTCACCGCGTCCTCTTTGATCTCCTGAATCCGCGGAATCAGCGCCCGTCCCTGATACCAGACATAAAAATCATTGATTTCTTCCTGAATGATGGCTTCTGCCTGTTCCATCGACTGTATCGTTGCCGCACTCGGTCCGCTCAGTTTGAAATCATCGATGGTATACAGTTCCACGCCTTCGATCTCACTGAGTCCCGGTTCCATGTCCCGTGGAACGGCAAGATCAATAAAAACAATCTGTTTTTTCAGTGACAGCTGTTCTACCTGTTCTTTTGTCAATGTATAATTCGGGCTTGCTGTGGCACTGACCACCAGATCACAGCCCGGAAGAAAATTGAGACGTTCTCCATAATTGATTCTGGAACATCCCATTGGGATCGTCACCACACCGCTTCGGTACTGCCGGACGGTAACCGTCACATCCGCACCGGTTCGTTTCAGAGACTGCGCCGCCAGTTTTCCCATCTCTCCGTTTCCGATAACCATACATCTGGCATCCGAAAGCGGGAATTTCCGTTCTTTTAGCATCTCAATCGCCTGATCCATCGCAGTCTGATTTGCTCTGGAGAAAATAACATTTGTCTTTACTTTCTTTCCGGCCGTCACCGCTTTTCGAAACAGCACTTCCAGTACATTATCCGTCACAAAGGCCTCTCTCGCCAGCGTCAGCGCATCCTTGACCTGTGTGATGATCTGATCTTCCGCCAGAATCATGGATTTTAACCCGCTGGTCAGATGAAACAGATGGTCCACGGCTTCTTCCTCGTTTCGCTCCACAAAATATTCCCCGTACTGGGTTGGATCCACTTCTTTTATCTTGCAAAGTTCTTCTAACAGTGTTCCGTTCCAGTCAGCCTTCGTACTCGCCCACAGTTCCATACGGCTGCAGGTGGACAGGATCACGCATCCCTGGATCCCCGGTATTTTCTTCAGGCGTTCCATGGCCGCTGTCGCATTTTTCTTTGTAAATGAAAACATGGCACGGATATCTACATTCGCTTTATTATAATCGATTCCGATCATCGATATACTCATTTTTTGTTCCTCCCTGACAGCATTTTATCGCAACTGTTCAGTTTTCTCACAGTTACAGGGCAAAATGCATTACGAGTTATCATACCACATCTTTCGCTTTTAGAAAATAGTTACACTGTTTTTTCTACAGACAATTGACAAAAAGTGATTAATAAAGGTACACTACATAGAGAGGAATTATCACTATTGATGAAAGGAACAAAACCTTATGTCTAAAACAAGAAAAGCGATTCTGGTGGTCAGTTTCGGTACCAGTTTTCTGGATACCTGCAAAAAGACCATCGATGTGATTGAACAGCGCATCGGAGAACATTTCTCCGATTATAAGATTTACCGTGCCTGGACCAGTAAAATGATCATGGCAAAACTTCTGGAACGGGACAATATCCGGATCAACAACGTAACCGAGGCCATGGAACAGATGATCACAGACGGCATCACAGAAGTGATCGTACAGCCTACCCATGTGATCAATGGTATTGAAAATGATCTGATGAAAGAAGATGCTCTTGCGTTCAAAAATCATTTTGAACGCATCACTTTTGGTGATCCGCTTCTTACCACGCAGCAGGATCATGTGGAGATCGTCAATGCCATCTGCCAGGAGTTCTCCAATCTCCCGGCAGACTGTGCACTGATCCTTATGGGACATGGAACCAGCCACTATGCCAATGATGTCTACGCAGCGCTTGATTATCGTTTTAAAGATCTTGGATTTTCCAATATTCATCTGGCTACCGTAGAAGGCTATCCGACACTGGAAAATGTCACCCGTATGGTAAAAGAACAGGGAGCAAAAAAAGTGATCCTCACACCTTTCATGATCGTAGCGGGAGATCATGCACGAAACGATATGTCCGGCGATGACGAGGATTCCTGGAAAAATCAGTTCCTGGCAGCAGGATACGATGTGGAATGTCGTATGAAAGGACTCGGTGAATACCCTGCAATACAGGATATGCTGATCCGTCACGTCACCGAAGTCTGCTAGAGCGTGGCTGAAAAGAAGCGATATGCAAACTCCTACCATTGCATACCGCTTCTTTTTTACTGTATTCCCTGTTGTCTCTTGATCCTGTCGACCAATTTTTCAGAGAGATTTTTTATTATGTATTCAGTTTATATGATATCTCATCCCCGTTTTGTGGACCATGCAGAACAGTCCCATACACCGGTAGCCAGTCCTTCATAGAATTCCGGTTCGTGGCAGACCATCAGGATACTTCCTTTGTAGTCTTTCAGCGCACGTTTTAATTCTGCCTTTGCGTCCGCATCCAGATGATTGGTCGGCTCGTCGAGAACCAACAGGTTCGTCTCCCGGTTAATAAGTTTACACAACCGCACTTTCGCCTGTTCTCCTCCACTTAAGACACGTACCTGGCTCTCGATATGTTTGGTGGTCAGGCCACATTTTGCCAGGGCTGAACGAACTTCGTACTGGGTGTAAGAAGGGAATTCTTCCCAGATCTCTTCGATACAGGTTTTCGTGTTGTCCTGGGAAGATTCCTGCTCAAAATAGCCAATATACAGGTAATCTCCCAGCTGGGCAAACCCATCCAACGGTTTGATCATTCCCAGAATGCTTTTTAACAGGGTCGTCTTACCGATACCGTTAGCTCCGGTCAGTACTACCTTTTCTCCCCGCTCCATCTCCAGATTCAGTGGAGAAGATAACGGTTCGTCGTATCCGATCACCAGGTCTTTCGTACAAAACAGCTGTTTTCCGGCAGTTCTTGCTTCTTTAAACAGAAACTGTGGTTTCGGACGTTCCTGCATCAGTTCGATCTTTTCCATCTTATCCAGCTTTTTCTGACGGGACATCGCCATGTTTCGTGTGGAAACTCTGGCTTTATTTCTTGCCACAAAGTCTTTCAGTTCACTGATTTCCTGCTGCTGTCTCTTATAAGCTGCCTCCAGCTGAGCCTTTTTCACAGCATATACTTCTTCAAAGTGATGATAATCTCCCACATAACGATCCAGCTTCTGGCTTTCCATATGATATATGATATTAACCACACTGTTTAAAAATGGAATATCATGGGAAATCAGGATAAATGCATTCTCATACTCATTCAGATATCGTTTCAACCATTCGATATGCTGCACATCCAGATAGTTTGTCGGCTCGTCCAAAAGCAGGATATCCGGTTTTTCCAGCAACAATTTTCCGAGAAGGATCTTGGTACGCTGTCCGCCGGACAGTTCCGTTACATCACTTTCCAACCCCAGTTCCAGAAGTCCCAGCGCCCGGGCCACTTCTTCTACTTTTGCATCGATAATGTAAAAATCATGCATTGTCAGAAGATCCTGAATCGTTCCCAGCTCTTCCATCATCTGTTCCATCTCTTCCGGGGAAGCCTCTCCCATCTGATCACAGATGGTATTCATCTTTTCTTCCATTTCGTACAGCCAGGAAAATGCAGAAGACAGCACCTCCCTGATGGTCATTCCCTTTTTCAGTTCCGCGTGCTGATCCAGATAACCCACACGCACATTTTTCGCCCACTCGATCTTCCCTTCGTCCGGCATCATCCGGTCAGTGACGATCTTAAAAAATGTGGATTTTCCTTCTCCATTGGCCCCTACCAGTCCGATGTGTTCCCCCTTTAATAACCGAAAGGATACATCCTGAAAAATGGCTCTGTCACCGAATCCGTGGGACAGGTGTTCTACGTTTAATATACTCATAAATGTTATTCTCCTGTTCTTTGGCATAAAAAGTGCCCCGCCATCTTGCGCAGCGGGACACCCTCTTAACAACTGCAAAATAAATTATATCCGATGATCATCAGGGCTGCTGCAATCAATACCGTCCACACACAGGTGGGAATCAGCAGCTGGATCAGCATACCCACACCGATCCAAAAAAGTACAAACCCCAGGACTCTCGTGATTACTCACCCTGCTTTTTCTCCTCTTGATTCAGTATATGCTCGATATCGTCGGCGGTATTCGCATCGTCCTTGTCTTTTCCTGTAAATTTATCTGCCAGATCCGGAACCATGTCGAGGATCTTGGTGATTGCATCCTGATTCTTTACATTTACCAACTTCGTTCCATTTTTATTGATCACCAGAACAGCTGACGGGGAAATTTTTCCACCCATACCACCTGCTCCGTTGTTTTTATTGCCTTCTGCAAATGCTCCGGCTCCCACGCCGAAAGATACATCTACCAGAGGTAAGATAATAGTATCTCCTACGGTAATCGCATCACCGACAACGGTTTTAGTGGTGATAAAGCTGTCCATTCCTTTAAAAAGTGCTTCTACTGTATTCTGAAAACTGTTTTCTGCCATAGCAAAAACCTCCTTTTATCTGATCTTTTTCAAAGTCTTTCGTACATCCGGGTTTCGATAGATCTTCCATGCCTGCCACAGCAGACAGGCTGCCACGATCCGTCCTTTCATCTGAAGCTGACCCTCCAGAATCTTTTCCTCAAATCTAGGATACACTGCCACGCCCTTTCCGTATAGTGGATAAGCGATCGCCACTGCACCCAATATCTGTCCGGTCAGTGCCGGATCTTCGCATCCAAAGGTAATGGATCCCTTGATTTTTCGTGGCAGAACATGGCGGATCAGTTTTCTTCCTTTTTCTGTCAGAAAACGGAGTGCAGCCTGGGTACTATCTTCGTTCCACAACGTCCGCCATCGCTTAATTTTATCACAGAATCCCCGGAATGTTAACCTGATATTTGTAAGCTTTTTCTTTAGTTTTCCCGGAAATTTCAAAATCGAACCGACGATTTTTTTTACATCTGTTCCAGAATCGTGACAGTTTGTCGGAGACTTTTTCTTTTTCCGGCTGTTTTCGTTCTGATGTCTTTAGTTCTGTCTCTTTCGCCTCCGACTCAGCCGTCTTCAATTTCTCTGGTTTCGTCTGCTTTTCTGTCGATTTTTGCTCTTTCGCAGCCGTTCGTGTCTTTTCTTCTATCTGTAACGGTTTTTTCTGCCCTTTTTTCTTCGCAGCTGTTCTTTTTTCCGGTTCATTCTTCTGCTGTACTGCTTTTTTTCTCCGTTCTTTCTGCTCCTGTACCTTTTTCTTTCTTCTCTTCTTTTTCCACTCTCTGACAGACGCTCCGGCTTTTTTCAGTGGTACACCAAAAAGATAGCACTCCCAGTCCAGTTCTTTCTCCTGGTACTGTATTCGCAGATGAATCAGATGCAGTAACCATGAAACCTTCACTTTTCCATTTGCTTCGCTCCATCCCGGAGATGATTTTTCTCCCTCCAGACGGTATCTTACCGGAACAAACAGCACCGAAAACACAATAACCAATAACAATCCCAGCAACACCAGCAGGATGATTCCCAGAATTTTTAAAATTGTCAGTATTACATACATGATTCATCCTCCTGTTGTCTGCCGAGATAACGGCGGATGTCTCCGTTTTTCTGCATTTTATATGTAGCCTCGGCAAGCTGCCGGACCAGTTCCAGTGCTTCTCCATAGCCGCATGCAATTCCGATAATCTCCGGACATCTTCGATACACGGTTTTCTGCAACATTTGGTTGGCTCCTATAATTTCCAGCTGATTCTCCGGATTCTGTGCCAGAGTGATCAGGTACACCTCATACTGGGGTCTTCGATGTTCCACACGCCAGCGGATCCTGGTTGCTTTTTTCTTTGCCTGCTCTCCATAGTATAAGTTCTTCGACCAGTTCAGCATCCTGTTTTCAAAAACACCCCTTTCTTATGCGGAAAAGGGAGAGATCTTTTATCCCTCCCCATTTTTCAACATGTATTTATTTGTAACTATTCAGTAGCCACTGTACCGCGAGGTGTTTTGGCATGAATATGCCAAAATCCCGAGACATACAAGCAAAAATGCCATCAACGAAGGTGATTTTAAATGCATTTTTGCACGTAACTGTGAAGGTACTGAACAGTTACATTTATTTTAAAAATACTTGCGGTTTCCCCAGAGATTAGATTTTCGCAAATCCAAATACTCGTTGTACGCCATCTCCAGAATCTGACGTTCATTGGAAAATTTCAGCAGATGGTAAGCCTCGTGAAATTTGTAATATCCGGAATCCACAAAATACTCTTCCCGTTGTGGTCTGCTGTGATAGCTGTTCGCTGACATCAAAAACCAGTGTACATCTTTTTCCACCACATCATTCTGAATATTGAAGCTGTACTGACTTTTTCCCACATATTTGATAATGGAAGCCTGTACTCCTGCTTCTTCTTTTACCTCACGGAGAGCCGTCTCATGATATTCCTCTCCTTCTTCCACAGTTCCCTTTGGCAGAACCCATCCTTCATACCTGTTTTTATAGCTTTTGTATAAAGTCAGGATTTTTCCCCGATATATTACCACTCCGCCACAGCTCGTTGCCTCGACCATTTGCAAATCCTCCTGTAATGCGTTGTGTATCTTTTTGCTGCTGTTTTCCAGCTTCAGCAACATTCTCACTGCCTAAAGTATACCTCTTTTCTGAAAACTCTGCAACCTTTTAGTTATTGTAATACGCATCAAAGATTTTCTGTGCGATCGGCACTGCCACTTCGCTTCCGGAACCGGATTCCTCAGCGATAACACTGACTACAATATCCGGGTCTTCCACATTGGAAAATCCAACAAACCATGCGTGCGGTGTGGTGCTGCTGGCATCTCCGTGTTCTGCTGTTCCTGTCTTTCCTGCAGCCGTATAACCTCTTCCGGAAAGTGCCGATCCGGTTCCGCTCTCCACAACACCAGTCATCAGTTCTGTCAGTTTTGAAGCTTCCTGTGTGGTCATCAGTTTTTTATAAATCTTTGGTGTATAGGATTTTACTGTTGTTCCGGTATAGCTTTCAATCTTTTCTACCAGATATGGTGTCATCAGATTGCCGCCATTTGCCACCGCGCTTGTCAGCATCGCCATATACATCGGAGATACCAGGGTATCCCCCTGTCCGATCGCAGTCTGCATCGTCAGCGCATCTGCACTGTTTGCCTCCAGATCAAAGTTACACTTGCGATATGGAAGATCGATCGGAAGCTGTGTATTAAATAACAGCCCTTTTACTGTCTCTACATACTCACTCCGATTCAGATCCACGCCAATCTGTGCAAATGCCGAGTTACAGGAATGTGCAAACGCACTTGCAAAATCTTCATGCCCATGTACGCTGTTATGATAGCAGTGGATCGTATACCCACCATTCTCCACTTCACCGACACAGTCAAAGGAAAAATTATCAAATGTATTGTTCTGTCTCCAGTATGCCAGTGCCGTGATAATTTTAAAGGTTGACCCCGGTGGATACTGCCCCTGTGTTGCTCTGTTTACGAGAATCGAACTGTTTGCATCCGCATTGATCTGATCCCAGTCATCTGAGATCGTGTTCGGATTAAAGTCCGGTTTGCTTACCATGGCAAGAATCTTACCGGTATCCGGCTCCATTACCACAACTGCACCTTTCCGATCACCCAGCGCATCATATGCTGTCTGTTGTAATTTTGTATTCAGCGTTGTACAGACATTGTCCCCGACATTTTTCTGATTCTGAAATTCTTTCTGCACCTGTTCTGCTACATTGGCATGAGAGGTCAGTAACTGGGAGTTCATCACCTGTTCCAGACCACTGGTACCCTTATCCGAGTATCCCACAACATGAGCAAATACATTTTCATACGGATACATCCGAAATTCATTTCCATTCGCATCTGTTTCTGTACTTGCCAGAATATCTCCGTCGGAAGCCAGAATCTTTCCTTTTGTTACCCGCTCCTGGTACGTTCCCTGCCGTTTGCTGTTATATGGGCTGTTCGCATATTCATCTCTCAGTTCCACGTTAAAATAAACCAGATAGCCAATCAGTGCTAGAAAAATCCCCACAAGCAATAGGCAATGATCGTATATTCCTTACCAGTTGAGGCTTTTTTCTGTTTGTTCCTGGATTTTTTCTTCGATGGGTTTTCTCTCGATATTCCAGTTCCTCCTGATAGTCCATTTCCTCCAGGCGGGTTCTGTTTTGGTGGTTTCTTTGATTTTTACGTTTTTCTTTTCTCTTTCTTTCAAGTTCTTCACCTTCGTCTTCTCTGAGAATATACAGTCCCTGGATGATGGCAAACATCAGAATCGTACAGATTACCGAGCTTCCGCCATAGCTTACCAGTGGAAGGGTAATTCCTGTCATAGGAATAAATTTGCTGGTTCCGCCGACTGTCAGAAATACCTGAAACGCATACTCTGCACCCAGTCCCATCGCGATCAGCTTATAAAATGGTTTGCTCATCTGCATGGAAACATTGACAATCATCAGATAGCAGCTCATGCAGACCAGAAGCATGCAGATTGCAAAGATCGCTCCCAGTTCCTCACAGATCGCTGCAAATATAAAATCCTTGTCCACTACAGGGATGATATTCGGCATTCCTTTTCCAAGTCCCCATACCGAACCATCCGCCGGCACTGATGCCGAACAGTCCCTGTGCAACCTGATATCCCCCTCCGACTTTATCATATACTGCAATGGGATCCTGCCATACAATCACACGCTGCCGTACATGATTAAACAGAAAATACGCCACAACCGCAGCCAGAGTGCCGCCGGCAAGACCTGCCAGCGCATACCGTGCTTTCTTTGTTGCCACATACAACATGACAATATATGCCACAAAGAAAACGACCGCACTTCCCAGGTCTTTTGACACAACCAGAATCAGCACGTGAGCCGCTGCCACCACAGTTGTGATCACAACCCTCTTAAATCCGGTATCTTCTCTCAACATACCTGCCACGAAAAATACAAAGGTGATCTTTACCAGTTCCGAAAACTGGAAGGTAACACCGCCAATCTCAATGGATAGCTTGGCTCCTCCGGAGATCGCCGCCATGGCAAGTACCACCATCAAAAGAGCAAGTCCCACGATTCCATACAGCCAGGTCAGATCCTTTAAGATTTTTACCTTTCTTACGATTACCGGTACAATAAACGAAAGTACCATACCGATAACCACGATTTCAAACTGCTTGACTGCCTTACCAAAACTCAGTCTGCTTAAGATCAGAAACCCGATACTCAAAAGCATACACATATTATTGACAATCAGCATATTTCCTTTTCTGTAAATCACCCGATACAGAATCTGTACCACGACAATAAACAAAAACACTGCTCCGTACATCATCAGCATCTTCATATCGTTGTCCTGCAAAAACAACACTGTATATGCTACCAGGTTCATAAACAGCATCAATACGATCTGTCTGCGCAGCACATTTTTCTGATCTTCACTATCCCGTTTCCGAAATACGGTAAAACAGGAAAATGTATAGATCATCATCAGAAGAATGATGAGATATTTGGATACTTCTGTGATTACATTTTCCACTGCATCTCCTCCACTTTCTGTCTATTCCACACCTCGCTGGAAATGTCCTTTGGTTGTCTCTTCTGTCTGCATCTGCCCATCCGGCTTCTGTCCTCTCAGATATACGTCCACAAATGCCCGGACAATCTTTTCTGTCTCCTGCTGTGTTTCTATCGTAAATGAAAGACGATATGCCTTTACACCCAGTTTTTCTGCTTTTTCCTTTTCTTTCAGCAACGAAGTTGGCAACGTATTGTAGATTGTATTATAACAGAACTCACAGCTGCATACACCGCGGAATTCTTTCTGATATCTGTCTTTCAAAACATATTGTACACAGGCATGATTACAGTGATCCATCGTTTTTTGTACACACTGCACGGAAACCATCATCGGTGTATAACCGTATACGGTCAGTTCACTGTTTTTATTGTTTCTGTGTACCAGTTCTTTTGCATTCAGTTCCAGCGGAACCGTATCTCCGAGAATTCCTTTTTTCATCCAGAACGCTTCTGCCCGGTTGTTCATTGTATAAATATTCGCATCCAGAACGATCCGGTAGGTAAGTCCCATCGCATCCAGGATTCCATAGCTTTCCATATTCCGCACCAGAAAGCCTCCAAGACCTTTCTGAACCAGTTCTTGAAAAGTCTCTTTCCTTCCATCAAGTTCCCGGTCTCGAACGATTCGCGGCAATGTAAGAAACAGTTCTTTCCCCTCTTCTTCCAATCTGTGAATCCATCTTTCCACATTCTGAACAAAACCAGACACCGGAAAGATTCCACAGTCCGCATAGATTCTCTTAACTCCATCTGTCTTTTCCACTGCTGCAAGCTGTTCTTCTGTCTCCACAGCAGCTGTGAGAAACTCCTTGGTTGTCTGTTTTTCTGTCTCCGGTATATCTTTGAGATCTCGTTCTTTTGCTTTTCGCTGTTTCCACGGACGAAGCATCTCTTCTTCCAGTGCTTCCAGCCCCTGTCGTCTCAGATGATTCAGCTGCTGCATCGGAAGAAAAATATCATCTCCCATAAAAATATCCAGTTTTTCAAACATAAAGCCGGATCCTCCGGTTTTTTCCATCTGTCTGCGGATCCTTTCTTCCCCCAGCGGACAATTCATGGCTGACTGCACACTTTCCCCTTCTACTGTCACTCTGCAGTCACCTGCCTGTACTTCCAGAATCGCAGGACATCCATTATACAGGCTCATGGTTCCCCGTATCAGAACCGGCGTCTTTTTGTCCATATATTCTTTCCGTATTCTGGTAAATAATTCTTCATTTCGAATGATACCGGCACTTTTTTCATTTTCAAGTGCCATCATGGACCGTCCGTTTCGCTGCTTGTAATAGCTCTGGTGAAAACCATCCCGGTTATAAATATCCCACAGCATCTGTTTGTCCTCTTTAGTGACGATCGGCCTTTTTTCCCCTGAAAGATACTTGTCCAGATATTTCCGGTAAACAGACACTACACCGGCAGTGTATTCCGGTTTTTTCATTCTCCCTTCAATTTTCAGGGAATATACGCCTGCTTCAATGATCTCCGGCAGGATATCTACCGTACACATATCTTTCGGACTCAACGCATACCCGGTCCGGTCATTATTCAGGCGTTTTCCGTCCCGATAAACCTGATAAGGCAAACGGCAGGGCTGTGCACATCTTCCCCGGTTTCCGCTTCTTCCTCCGATCATGCTGCTCATCAGGCACTGACCGGAATAACAATAACAGAGGGCTCCGTGAACGAAACTCTCGATTTCCATATGCGTGGCATCGTAAATTTTTTTAATTTCTTCCAGTGACAGCTCCCTCGCAGTCACCACACGGGTTGCCCCGGCTTTCTGTAAAAGCTTTGCACTCTCCACACCGGTAATCGTCATCTGCGTACTGGCATGAATGTGCAACCCCGGAAAATATGTTTTGACAAAGTCCATCACACCCGGATCCTGTACAATAACCGCATCCAGTCCCGCCTCGTAAAGCGGAGCCAGATATTCGTACAGTTCCGTTTCCAGTTCCCGGTTTTTCAACAGTGTATTGATGGTCAGATACAACTGTTTTCCCTTCAGATGTGCCAGATCGATCGCCCGGATCAGCTGTTCCTGATCCAGATTGTCAGCATAGGCACGAGCTCCAAATTTCTGACCGCCCAGATAGACAGCATCCGCCCCGGCTTCAAATGCAGCCTCCAGAGCCTCATAAGAACCGGCGGGTGCCAGTAATTCTACCTTCATATACTCCTCCTTACAAAAAAGGCTATCGCAGATACTGCGACAGTCTTCTTTTCTATTTCAGCAGATTCTCCATATCCTGTTCCAGCTTCTTCACCTGCTGTTCCAGTTCTTCTTTTTCCTTCTTCAGATTCTCAACCTCGATCTGGGCTTCGATCAGATCGTGTTTCAGATCGTACATTTCCTTATCTTTCAGCTGGGAATCTTCTTCAAAAACTTCCGCCTGATGTTTTGCCTTGAAGTAATCATCTGCAATGTTCAGGCTGAGCAGTGTGTTTTTTGTTTCCACCGGCTGTCGGTTATATCCCGGCAGTTCGGAAAGCTGGGCAAGTTTATGATTCATATAAGAAGCCACACTCTGCAGATATTCTTCGCTCTCATATCCACTTAATGTGATGATCTTTCCTCCGATTAATACCTTAATTGTATTTTTGCTGGCATTACGGCATTTCCTCCATTTTATGTATGCTCTGCATAAACAAACTACTTTTTTGCAGACAGTAATACCTCGTACTTTTACAGTTATTTTCTGTGATTTCTCCGAAGGCTACTGTTAGTGATTCATACCCCGCTTTACACATTATCAATATGTTCCACCAGTATGACTCTCTTCTATTATAAACAAAATCCCCCAAAAAACAACCCCTTAGATTCCAATGAATGAATATGCCAGCTCAGTTGCCACACGTCCTCTTGGTGTGCGATTTAAAAATCCGTACATGGATCAGGTACGGTTCATACACATCTTCGATGGTTCCCGCATCTTCTCCGATAGCTGCTGCCAGAGTATCCAGTCCTACCGGACCCCCGTTAAATTTGTGAATGATCATCTCCAGAATCTTCCGGTCTGTCTGATCCAGACCATACCGATCCACTTCCAAAAGTTCCAGTGCAAAATCAGCCACTTCTTTCGTGATCTTTCCATCATATTTTACCTGAGCAAAGTCTCTCACACGCTTTAACAGACGGTTTGCCAGACGGGGAGTTCCTCTCGAACGTTTTGCCATCTCTCTGGCTCCATCCGCATCGATCTCCACTCCAAGCACTTTCGCAGAATGCTGAATAATCGTCTGCAGTTCTTCCTCCGTATAGAACTCCAGATGGTGGATCACACCAAAACGGTCTCTTAACGGTGCCGTCAGAAGTCCTGCCCTTGTGGTTGCTCCCACCAGAGTAAAATGTGGCAGATCAAGACGAATTGAACGGGCAGTGGCACCTTTCCCGATCATGATATCAATGGCATAGTCTTCCATCGCCGGATAAAGAACCTCTTCCACCTGACGATTCAGACGGTGAATCTCATCCACAAAAAGGACATCCCCCTCCTGCAGATTATTTAAGATAGCTGCCATCTCTCCCGGTTTTTCGATAGCCGGACCGGAAGTCACTTTCATGTGAACTCCCATTTCATTGGCAATAATCCCCGCCAGTGTGGTTTTTCCAAGCCCGGGTGGTCCGTAAAACAATACATGATCCAGTGCATCGTTTCGCTGTTTTGCAGCTTCTATATATATTTTCAGATTTTTCTTTGCTTTTTCCTGACCAATATAATCATCCAGACACTGGGGACGAAGGCTTCCCTCGATACGGATATCTTCTTCCATCATGTCAGTTGTGATAACACGTCTTTCCATACTTTATTTTTCTCCATATACATATCTCTACTCACTATAGCTTACTTGTTCTTCGCCGTTCGCCAAGGGTGATCAGACTCCCTCTGGCTCTCTTGCGCTCATTATATCATGATTCGCACCTGCGGTGCTTGACGCTGCTTTCGCAGCTATCATGATCGCCATTCGCCGTTCGCCAAGAGTGAGCAAGCTCCCTCTGGCTCTCTTGCGCTCATTATATCATCTTCTTCAGTGCGGCTTTTAGTAGGGTTTCTACATCCATCGTCTCCGCACCTTCCACTTTCTTCACTGCGCGGAGTGCATCCGTGTTCGGGTAGCCAAGTGCTACCAGTGCCTGTACTGCTTCCTGAAGCTGGTTGTCTCCTTCCGTCTCAGGTATTCCTGCTGCTGACTGATTTGCCAGTTTCTGTTCAAAAGCATCTTCCAGATCCAGTTTATCTTTCAGTTCCAGGATAAGTTTCTGTGCAGTCTTTTTACCGATACCGGGTGCCTTGGCAATTGCCGCCGCATCATCTGCCAGAACCGCAAACCGCAGATCATCCGCCGACAGTGCTGAGAGGATCCCCAGTCCTGCCTTCGGTCCGATACCGTTGACACCTAACAGTAATTTAAACACTCTCAGATCGTCTCTTGTCGCAAAGCCGTATAACTGCATGGCATCTTCTTTTACATTCAGATATGTATATATTTTTACTTCCTGACCAATTGGAATCGCGCCAGAAAAAACGGAACCGGGTACGAAGATTCGATAGCCGATTCCGTGATTATCTACAATAATACACTGGTCGTCCGCTTCCTCCAGTATGCCTTTCACGTATCCTATCATAATAAACTCCTTTTTTCGGGAACTGCCCCAAACAACAGTTCCCTTAGTCTACGTTCTATCATACCACAAGGTGGCCGACCTTTCAAATTATAATTTACGGATACCTACGGATTGTTCCGCAGCGTTGCTGCTCTCACAATCCCCCAACCATTTGAAATCCGCTGATTTACTTCGTAAATTGCTGCTTTCTCATGTTTGGCGGGTTCCAAGGCAAAAAGCTTTCTCGTGCAAGCACGAAAAACTTTTCACTTTGGAACCCTGGTATCAGATGATACAATGTCTCGGACAATTCTCTTTGCAAAGTCCGCAATTGGTACACTTATCGTAATCGATATGTGCCACATTATCTGTCACCGTAATAGCCTGTACCGGACAGTTCTTTTCACATTTTTTACAACCGATACAGCCTTTGTCACAGGCATTCATAGTAGCCTTACCTTTATCCTGAGAGCTGCAGCTTACTTTTACTGTCTGCTCGTAAGGAACCAGCTCGATCAGATGATGCGGACAGACAGCCACACACTGACCGCAGGCTTTACATTTTTCTTTATCCACATGGGCGATGCCGTTGATGACACGGATCGCGTCAAAATTACACGCCTTTACACAGGTACCGTAGCCGAGACATCCATGATGACATTTTTTCTCACCGCCGCCCGGGATAAATGCCATAACCGAACAATCTTCCACACCATCATATACATAATTATTTCTGGAGCTCTCACAGTCGCCCGCACATTTTACAAAGGCTGTCATGCGGCGTCCTTCTTTTATCTCTTCTCCCATGATAGCTGCAATGGCTTTTGCCACTTCGTTGCCGCCTACCGGACAGCCCTTTACCGGTGCTTTTCCGGCTGCGATTGCAGCTGCCAGTCCGTCGCATCCCGGATATCCACAGCCACCGCAGTTATTGCCCGGAAGCTGTTCTCTGACGGCGATCTCTTTTTCATTAACTTCCACTGCAAATTTCTTTCCGGCTACCCCAAGGAGCAGTCCGATCACCAGTCCTGTGCCGCCTACCAAAGCCGCAGCAATAAGTATTCCTGTAATCATAAAACTCCCTCCTTAAATCATTCCGGAAAATCCGAAGAACGCAATGGACATTAAACCTGCGGTCAGAAGTACGATCGGCATTCCCCGGAAAGGTTTCGGTATATCGTTATATTCGATCTTCTCACGAAGTCCTGCCATCAGCACGATGGAGATGGTAAATCCGACTGCGGTAGCAAAACCATTGACCGTGCCTTCCAGGATTCCGTAATTATTCTGTACATTTAACAGTGCAACACCAAGTACTGCACAGTTGGTGGTGATTAGAGGAAGATACACACCCAGACTCTTGTACAGTGCCGGCATCGTCTTTTTCAGAAACATCTCAACCAACTGTACAAGAGCGGCGATCACCAGAATAAATACGATGGTCTGCATATATTCCATTCCTGTAGTCACCAGCACAAATTTATAAATCAGACTGGTACAGAATGAAGAAATCGTCAGCACGAAGATTACAGCCGCACCCATACCTGCTGCCGTATCCATTTTCTTCGATACACCGAGGAAGGGACACAGGCCAAGGAACTGGCTCAGGACTACGTTATTCACCAATGCCGAACCGACGGCAATCATTAACAATTCTCTCATGACTGAGTTCCTCCTTTCTCAGCGTTCTTCTTACTTGCACACATATGATTGGTGCAGCCCGCACAGAGGCTCTCGTCGCATGCCTTCGGAGCTGCGGCAGGATCTTTTTTCATCTTCACACGGTTCTGAAGTGCCACCAGCATCGCAAGGACAAAGAAAGCTCCCGGTGCCAGAATAAAGATGGTAGCTCCACCGTTGAAAACAGTCATACCAAAGATCTTACCGGAACCGATCAGCTCACGGACGATACCGATGCTGGTAAGCCCAACGGTAAATCCAAGTCCCATGCCGATTCCGTCAAACAGAGAACTAACTGGCCCATTCTTGGATGCATAAGCCTCTGCACGTCCCAAGATGATACAGTTAACTACGATCAGCGGAATATAGATTCCCAGAGAATCGTAAAGGCTCGGAATAAATCCCTGTAATAAGAACTGTACGATGGTTACAAAGGATGCAACGACTACGATATAAGCCGGCATACGCACACTGTCCGGAATCATTTTCCGGAGCATCGAGATCATCAGGTTTGACAGGGCAAGAATCACCATTGTCGTCATACCCATACCAAAACCATTTTTTGCAGATGTGGTAACTGCCAGTGTAGGACACATACCAAGCATCAGCACAAAGGTGGGATTCTCCTTGATGATACCATTATACAAACGTTCCAGAGGTGAATTTGCTTTCATCACTGATCTCCCCCTTCCATCACACGAAATGCACAAAGACCGGCATTGACACCGTTGGTCATGGCATTGGTCGTAACTGTGGCACCACTGATGGCATTGATCTCGTCATCCTGTGTTGCCCCGTTTTTTGTATACTGTAGTTTTTCTACCTGTTTTCCGACGAACTGATCTTTGAAAGCAGGAGTATCTGCATTCATACCAAGCCCGGCGGTCTCTCCGATGGACAGGATCGATATTCCGTTCAGGGTACCGTCATTTTGTACCCCCATGGAAAACTGGATATCTCCACCATATCCTTCTGAAGTTACAACGGTAAAGGCATAGCCAAGTGTTTCTCCGCTCTGGTCTTCCGCACGCATAACTTCTTCTATGGACTGTGCTTTATACCCTTCCTGATCCAGCTGATCGCGGATCGTCTTTGTCAATGTATCGTCCATCTCTACTGCCTCAAAAGCTGCTGCATCCGTAAATACCTGTTCATAAGCCTCTGCTTTTGCCTGCGCTTCCTGTTTTGCAATCGGATCTTTTGTGATCTCATATACACCGCCAAGGGCCACACCTGCCACCAGAGTGATCAGTGTAAGGGCAAGGGCATCTTTGATAATCTTATTTTTCATGCTTCACCCCTCCTTTTCCAAATGCCGTCGGTACGGTCAGACGTTCGATAACCGGAATCAGCAGGTTGCCAAAAATGATCGCATAGGACACGCCCTCTGCGGAGGCTCCAAAGATACGGAACAGTCCGGTCAGACATCCCAGGATCACGCCGTATACCAGCTGTCCCCGTTTGGTAATCGGCGTCGTCACATAATCAGTAGCCATGAACCATGCTCCAAGCATCAGTCCACCGCCCAGAAGCTGTTCTAACAGATAATAGCCGTCTGCTCCATGTCCGCCGAACAAAATTACGAAAATAGCAAAACTTCCGATATATGTACACGGGATTCTCCAGTCAATAACTTTGAGAATCAATAAGAATGCTGCTCCGATCAGGATCGCCAGTGCAGAAGTCTCACCGATAGTTCCCTGTGTATTGCCAAGAAACAGGCTTAACAGATCTACTTTTTCTCCTGCTTTTACTGCTGCCAGCGGTGTGGCACCGGATACCGTATCTACCAGTTTTACCAGACCGCCATCTGCGCTGAAATTAGTCATCTGTCCGGTAAAGGATAACAGCAGGAAACATCTTGCTGCCAGCGCCGGGTTCATGATATTCTGTCCCAAACCACCAAACAGCTGTTTTACGATCAGAATAGCAAAACGCCACCGATCACCGGGATCCACCAGGGAGCGGATGCCGGAAGGTTCAGACCCAGTAACAATCCTGTGATCACAGCACTTCCATCCCAGATCGTCAACGGTTTATGCATCAAAGTTTCATAGATTCCCTCTGTCGCCACACAGGTTGCCACTGACAGACAGACCAGCAGCAGTGCCTTCCATCCAAAGAAACACACACCTGCCACTGTTGCCGGCATCAGAGCCACGATCACCATTTTCATCAGATAATCTGTGGTCACTTTTGAACGGATATGCGGCGATGAGGATACATGTAATAACTCTCCCATATTTCACATCCCCCTCTTATTTTTTCTTTCTATTGGCCATAACCATTTTTCTCATGGAACGGATTTCCTGTACCAGCGGTCGTTTTGCCGGACAGACATAGCTGCAACAGCCACATTCGCAGCACTCCATACCATTATATTTGACAAAGGCTTCTTCTTTTCTGTGTTCTGCAAAGGTTGCAAGTTTAGTCGGAAGCAGATGCTCCGGACATTCACTGACACACCTTCCACAGTTGATGCAGGCGGTAGACCGTGAACGGCTGACCTCATCTTTTGTCAGTACCAAGAGCGCGGATGTGGTTTTGGTTACCGGTACATGATAATCAAACATGGCAAATCCCATCATCGGACCACCGGAGATCACTTTCTCTACTGTACCCTTCAGACCACCTGCCGCATCCAGAAGTTCCTGAAAATCCATGCCCACCGATGCCCGGAAGTTAGATGGTGTATTCACACCGTCTCCAGTGACTGTTACGATCCGCTGCATCAGTGGCTTTCCTTCTGCCACTGCCTCATAGATCGACACCACGGTATCCACATTATCCACGATACATCCGGCATCTGCCGGAAGCATGGAAGAATTGATTGTCTCTCCGGTCACTGCATAGATCAGCATACGCTCTGCACCCTGTGGATATTTTGTCTTTAATGGCTGTACTTCGATATTTGCTTCGCCTTCTACCAGCTCCTGCAGTTTTGCGATGCCCTCCGGTTTGTTGTCCTCAATACAGATATATCCTTTTGCACCATCAAAAAGCTGCAGCATCACTTTCAGTCCGCCGACCAGTTTTTCCGGCTGTTCCAGCATGATCCGGTAGTCGGAAGTCAGATATGGCTCACATTCTGCACCATTGACCAGAATGTATTTGATCTTTTCCGGTTCTTTCGGTGAAAGTTTTACATGAGTAGGGAATCCTGCACCACCCATACCTACGATACCCGCTTTCTGAATCTTCCCACGGATCTCGTCTTTGGATAATTGTGTGATATCTTTTGTTTCTTCAAACGCTACTGATTCGTACACTTCATCGTTTTCCACTATAATCGCATCACAATAGCCTCCGGTTGCTGTCAAACGTTTTTCAATTCCCTTTACCACGCCGGATACCGATGCATAAACCGGAGCGGATACAAAGCCCCCTGCCTCTGCGATCATCTGTCCCACCAGAACCCGATCACCTTTTTTTACAATCGGTTTTGCAGGTGCCCCGATATGTTGGGATACAAGATAGGCCAGTTCTTTTCCCGGACGGATATCCTGGATCACCCGGTCTCTTGACAGCTCTTTCCCGTCATACGGATGGATACCTCCTCTAAATGTTCCAGACCCCATACACTAGTCCTCCCTTTTCATTCTTGCGCATTTTGTCAGCTTTTACGCACTCTTCTTGTTCTGTTTACGGTTCTTTTTCAGAGTCAGTCTCCGACGACGTTCAAAACTGCTGACCATATTCGGATACGCCCGGAGATGTCTCCTGGAGATATGACGGATACTCTTTTTCACATCCCCATACTTCTGTACAAACTCTTCGTATTTACCCAGGATATTATCTTTCGTTTCCAGAAGTCTGCTGTCGTTTGCACTGTAGCGCTCTACCGTCTCGCGGAACAGTTTCTTACGTTCTTCGATCATATCGTTCCACTTGCCAACCGGAAGTCCCATCCGGTAAACTTCTGCTTTCGCACGGGCTTCCTCTGCCACCTCATACAGTTTGGTATCCCGCAAATTCTCCTGGAATTCGTCCCAGACAACATCCAGCTTCTTCATCTTGTTTCGCAGATCGAAAGCGGCTGCTGCAGAGAATGCAAAATCCACGGTATATCCTGCCAGCCATACATAAACCAGTACGATTCCTGTTTTTCTCGGAACCATTTCCACCAGATTTCCCACGAACGGCTGAAATATATAAAACAAGATCAAATGTAAAAAATCCCCATAGCCTACAGAACTGCCCAGACAGATTTTTCCCTGAAATGTTAAACTTTTTATCGCTGTAATCCCACCAGTTGGTGTGAAAAATGGCTTCCATCAGTACACCTGTCACGTATTCCAGAATCGTAGCGACTGCCACCCCTGCAAAATAGAGTTCCAGGATGTTTCCTGCCACCGGACGTAAGATCACGTAGACGGTCACCGCCCCCACTCCATAGACTTGTTACAAACGGTCCGGATACAAATCCCCTGTTTACCCAATTTTTTGCTTTTGGCTGATACGTAACAGCTTTCCCAGATCCATCCCATAAAGCTGTATACAATAAACCAACTGAGAATATGATACAGATCAACTCCCAGAATCTCGAAACTCAATCCCTCTTCCTCCTTCTTTTTATTTATGATAAAATTATCATATCACTGTTACCATTATAGCTTATTATTTCCAAAAAAAATACTGTTTTTTTTACTTTTTTTGTGTATAATATTAGATACTTGGTATGTTTTAGCCATTATTTTGGTATATTTTGACAATTTATTAACACACTCACAGAAAGGACACTATATGCTGCTAAAAGATTACCCGGTGGTATTACCGGATTACATATTGACACTGGAAGAACTTTCTCCGGAAAACTGTCTGTTCTTTGATATTGAAACCACAGGATTATCCTGGAAGACCTCTCATCTTTATCTTCTTGGCGCGGTATTTTATGAAAATGAAACCTGGATTCACAGGCAGTGGTTCTGCCAGAAGCCCGGCGAAGAAAAAGAAGTACTTCTCGCTTTTTCCGAACTTCTCTCCACAAAAAAACTGTTGTTCCACTATAACGGAACCACCTTTGATGTTCCTTACCTGATGCATAAATACACCTTTTATCAGCTGCCTGCCCCCTGGGAGGGAACCCGACAGCTGGATCTGTATCAGCTGTTTTTCCCATTAAAAAAAATCCTGCATCTGAAGCATATGCGTCAGAAAGATCTGGAAAACGCAACCGGACTTTTCCGGGAAGACCTGTACAGTGGTGGGGAACTTATTGAAGTATATAAAAAATATCTGTTGAGTGGTGATGAGCACCTGCTTGAAATACTTTGTCTGCATAACAAAGAAGATGTGGAAGGGATGCTGAAACTTCTGCCGCTCTTTTCAATCCGTACTTTATGGACAGGAAATTGTCAGGAATTTATCACATGCACTCATACAGCGGAAGGAAATTTGCTCCTTTCTGTGCAGCCTGAACATCCATTTCCTGTCAGCTTTGAAAAGAAACTACCCCACGTTGTGCTTCGCATAACTCCCCAAAAGCTTCTCTTAGAGATTCGTCCGGAGGCAGGATGTAAAAAATTCTTTTATTCCAATTATAAAGATTACTATTATCTTCCAATAGAAGACGAGGCGATTCATAAGAGTGTGGGAGCTTATGTTGACAAAGATCACCGCGAGAAAGCAACGCCGGACAACTGCTGTAAAAAAGTAAACGGATGCTTTTATCCCCAGTACGAAGAACTTTTCACTCCGGCTTTCCGGGATGAGCGTAAGGAAAAAAACAGCTGGTTTCTTTTGCCGGAAGATTTTGATGAAGATCAGGAACAACTTCTAAAATACTTAAACCATCTGCTTTCTCATGTGCTACAATAAACATTTTTGAATGTTTGATTATAATATAGAAAAAATCCGCGATTGTCACACACGCAATCACGGATTTCGTTTTGTCATATGCATAAAACCACCCGACATACTGTTTTGCATATCGGGTGGCTTATCTTTTGCTTACATAAATTTATGATCTGTCAGATCTCTTTGTTCAGCTACAAATTACTCTTCCTCTGCTGCTTCTTCAGCTGCAGGCTCCAGAGCTTTCATGCTCAGGCTGATTTTTTTCTCTTCGCCGTTGAAATCAACAACTTTTGCTGTGATTACCTGACCTACACTCAGAACATCTGAAGGTTTTTCCACATGTTCTCTGGAGATCTGGGATACATGCAGAAGAGCATCTACGCCTGGTTCCAGTTCAACGAATGCGCCGAAGTCTGTCATACGTGCGATTGTTCCTTCTACTACGTTTCCTACAGCATATTTTTCATCTGCATTCAGCCACGGGTTCTGATCTTCGAACTTCAGGCTCAGTGCGATCTTATCTCCGTTGATATCTTTGATCAGAACTTTAATCGGCTCGCCGACTTTGAAGATCTTCTTCGGGTTTTCTACTCTTCCCCAGGACATCTCGGAGATATGCAGCAGACCATCTGCTCCGCCCAGATCGATGAATGCACCGAAATCTGTAACGTTCTTAACAACACCGTCTACAACATCGCCAACTGCGATCTTCTCAAACAGAGCTTTCTGCTGTTCAGCTTTTGCTGCCAGTAACAGCTGTTTTCTGTCACCGATGATTCTTCTTCTTCTCGGGTTGAACTCTGTGATAACGAATTCGATTTCCTGATCTGCATATTTGCTCAGATCTTTTTCATAAGTATCAGAAACCAGACTTGCAGGAATGAATACTCTTGCTTCGTCGATCACTACACTCAGTCCGCCATTCAGTACCTGAGAAACTTTTGCTTTCAGAACTTCTTTGTTTTCGAAAGCTTCTTCCAGTCTCTTGTTTCCTTTTTCTGCTGCCAGTCTCTTGTAGGTCAGCAGAACCTGTCCTTCACCGTCGTTTACTTTCAGGACTTTTACTTCCATAGTATCACCAGGTTTTACTACAGTTGTAAGGTCGATAGAGGAATCGTTGCTGTATTCGTTCTTTGTAAGAATACCATCAGCTTTGTAACCAATATTTAAAATGATCTCGTCTTCTTTGACGTCGATTACTGTACCTTCGACTACCTCCCCATTTCTAATTGTTTTTAATGATTCTTCCAGCATTTGTTCAAAACTTAATTCTGACATGTTTTTGAACCTCCTCAATTATATTATTTGGGGTGGAAGCCCCCGCTGTAATACCTACGCAACCAATACATTGAAAAGGCTTAGTATCCAAATCAACAAGTGTCTGTATATAGTAAGTATTTTCACACTCTTTTCGACAAATCTCGTATAATTTCTGCGTATTGGAACTATGTCTGCCGCCAATGACAATCATGGTATCTGCTTCGCAGGCAATCTGCCGTGCTTCCATCTGTCTTTCCTCGGTCGCACTACAGATCGTATTTAAAACAACTTTATCATACCTCTTTTTTTCAAAAATTTCAACTAATTCTTGAAATTTGTTGTAATTAAATGTCGTCTGACTCACCACACACAGCTTTTCCCCCTCCGGAAAGGCGAGATTTTCGGCTTCTTCGTGGCTGGATATCACAGTCACCGGACCTTCACACCAGCCTTTGATGCCTTCCACTTCCGGATGAGTATCATTGCCAACAATAATAATATGGCGTCCTGCTTTACTTTCCCGCTCCACGATCTTATGGATCTTCCGTACAAACGGGCAGGTGGCATCCACACATTCCAGCCCTTTTTCTTCGATCACTTCGTAGATTTCTTTCGGTACGCCATGAGAACGGATCACCACAGTTCCTTCCATAAGATTTTTCAGTTCCTGTTCATTTTCCAGAACCCGGACACCTTTTTTTTCCAGATCCGTCACCACTTCTTCATTATGAATGATCGGTCCATAGGTGTAAATATTCTGTTTGCCCATGTTGACCTGTTCATATACTTTTTCCACCGCCCGTTTCACGCCGAAACAGAATCCCGCGGTACGGGCTACCAGAATCTTTCTTTCTTCCATATGCACCTCTTATGCCTGTTTCTTTTTCTCAAATTCTGCAATCACTGCCGCGGTCACTTCTTCGATTCCCATAAAAGACGCGTCCACCAACACTGCATCTTCTGCCTGGCGAAGCGGGGAGATCTCACGGTTCATATCGCGGTTATCTCTCTCGATGATATCCGCCTCGATCTGATCGAGTTCACCCGGCATTCCTTTTTCCTGCAGTTCCAGATATCTTCTCTTCGCACGCTCTTTTGCGCTGGCAGTCAGATAAATCTTGACTGTGGCATCCGGCAGTACCTGAGTTCCGATATCTCTTCCATCCATCACGACATTTTCTTTTGCTGCCAGCTGTCTTTGCAGTGCTACCAGTTTTTCTCTCACTTCCTTGATCACGGAGATCCTGGATGCGGTATTTCCTACAATTTCCTGACGGATCTCAGCGGATACATTTTTTCCGTTTAACAGTACCTGCTGTACGCCGTCTTCGTAAAGGATCGTCACATCGATATCCGGGCAGGCTGCTGCTACTTTTGCCTGATCCTGCGGATCAATATTCTGTTCCAGCACATACAGTGCCATGGCACGGTACATAGCTCCGGTATCTACATAAATAAAAGACAGTTCTTTTGCCACTCTTTTTGCGATGGTGCTTTTTCCGGCACCGGACGGTCCGTCGATTGCGATTGCATAACTCATATGTTTTCCTCTTTCCCCGGAATATTCCGTTTTTTTATTATTTTATCAAAACCACTTCATCCTCTGACAGTCTTATTGTCCTAAAATATCCTGCAATATCCTTCTTACCAAGCAGTTTTCTGCTTTTATCTTTCTGCCTCAGCTGCCGCCATTGCCGCCGCATGAGCCGTTGACCAGGCGATCTGCAGATTATAGCCACCGGTCAGTGCATCCAGATCCAGCACTTCTCCGGCAAAATAAAGCCCTTTTGTCTTTTTGGACTCCATCGTCTTCGGATCCACTTCTTTTACCTGAACGCCGCCTTTTGTGATGATGGCCTCCTGGAAGCCCCGCAGTCCGGTCACGGTAAATGGGAAGGCTTTCGTCTTTTCGATAAATCCGGCACGTTCTTCTCTGGTGATCTCATGCACTTTTTTTTCCCGGTGCGATGTCCGCCGAGATCCAGCATAACCGGAAGAAGTTTTGCCGGGAATAAAGAACCGGCCACGTTTTTAAACTGTTTGTTCTTTCCTTCTTCGAATTCCCGCAGAAGTCTTGCGTCAAGCTGCTCTGCGGTCAGTGCCGGTTTCAGATCGATCCTCGCCGTCAGATACTTCTTTTTTAACAGTTTTCCCACCTTTGCGCTGGCTGATAACACCAGCGGGCCGGTAATCCCAAAATGTGTAAACATCATTTCCCCGAAATCTTCGTAGACACATTTTTTTCCGTCATACAAAGACAATGTCACATTTTTCAGTGACAGTCCCTGTAATCTCGGAATATATTCCTCAGCCGTCACCATCGGCACCAGAGACGGCTGCAGATCCGTTACGGTATGACCGCTCTCTTTTGCCATCCGGTATCCGTCCCCGGTGGAACCTGTGGACGGATAAGAATTACCGCCAGTGGCAACCAGTACCTGTTCGCCCTGGATCTTTTCTCCGTTATCCAGCTGGATTCCGGTGATCCTTGCATTTCCGTCTTCTTCTTTTTCCACAAGAAGCCGTTTTACCCGGCTTCCCAGATGAATCTTCACACCGGCTTTCTTCATCTGCTGTTCCAGCGCCCTGATGATGTCTGAAGAATGGTCAGACAACGGGAACATCCGTCCACCCCGCTCCATCTTTGTCTTTACACCTGCAGTTTCAAAGAAGTCGATCACATCGTAGTTCGTGTACCCGTAGACGGCACTGTATAAAAAGCGCGGGTTGGTAATGAAGGACTCAAACAGTTCCTCTGTGGCACAGCCGTTGGTAAAGTTGCATCTGCCTTTTCCGGTAATAAAAGTTTCTTTCCGAGTTTTTCGTTCTGTTCAAACAGATGCACTTCCATACCATTTCGCGCCGCGTAGACAGAAGCCAGCATACCCGCCGCACCTCCGCCGATAATCAAAAATCGTTTCATGTTTTATGGTCCTCCTGTTCCGGGTTCAACATCTTGATCGTATCGTCCGCATGTTCCATCTCATCGTTGCTGTATACCTGATATTCGTCCCATATTTTCTCCATAGTCTCAAGGGTATGCACAACTTCTTTCTGCCGCTTCATACAAAGTGCCACCACCAGTGCGTTAACCACGCTCAACGGTGCCACAAGAGAATCGACGATGGATGCCATATCACTTCTCGCGATAAGATTGCAGGATGAATACAGATTGATCGGAGAATGCACACTGTCGGTCAGTGTGATCACCTTTGCATTCCGGTTGTTGGCAAACTCAATTGCCTTTAAGGTTCGCATGGAATACCGTGGAAAACTGATGCCGATGATTGCATCCTGATCTCCGATACGGATCATCTGTTCAAAGATCTCGCTGGCGCTGCTCGTCTGGATCAGACGCACATCGTCCAGGATCATATTCAGATAAAAACTCAAAAAGCTGGCTAAGGGTGCACAGCTCCGGATACCGATAATATAGATAGTTCTCGCAGAAAGCAGTGTCTCCACCGCCATCTCAAATGCCGCATGATCGATATGTTCCATCGTCAGCTTGATGATCTCGATATCTGACTGAAACACCGTATCCAGGATCTCTGTTTCCGGTACATGCCCGTAGGTCACTTTCATGCGCTGGATCGAATTCAACTTATTCCGCACCAGCTCTTCCAGTGCCCGGTGAAATTCCGGAAACCCTTTGTACCCCAGCTGTGTGGCAAATCGCACGGTCGTCGACTCACTGACGCCCACTTCTTTCCCCAGTTTCGATGCCGTCAGGAATACCGCTTTGTCATAATTTTTCAGCACATACGCTGCCAGACGTTTCTGCCCTTTGCTGAAAGTCTTATCATATTTTTGAATCCGCAACAATAAATTATCTGCCTGTTCCATGCTCTTCGTCCTCTGTCGTATAATTTCAGTTTTTTATTATAGCATGATTTTTTCC
>ENA-OQHF01000146-OQHF01000146.1-human-gut-metagenome-genome-assembly--contig:-NODE-146-length-44373-cov-6.583375_pt1 | contig 44373 bp, 37 predicted proteins | sample MGYA00242559_ERZ504709 | MGnify/ENA primary metagenome ERZ504709 (study PRJEB26092, sample SAMD00036203) | human gut metagenome | host: Homo sapiens | study: EMG produced TPA metagenomics assembly of... | reverse complement strand
GGTGTACAGACGGCGCATCTCGTCGTTGGCGGGTGCCATGTCCGGCACCATCACGGTGACAAAGCCGCCGGCGGCACCGGCGCGCACGCCGTTGTAACTGTCCTCCAGCACAAGGGTGCGGTCACGCGCAGTGCCCAGCGCCTCGGCGGCGCGCAAGAAAGATCTCCGGGTTGGGCTTGGAGGCCGAGAACTGCTCGCCGGAGACGATCACCTTAAAATAGTGGGTCAAGCCCCAGCCGTCCAAATGATGCCGGATAGAGGCCATCCGGCTGGAGGATGGCCACCGCCATGGGGATGTGCTGCGCGTCCAGCCATGTCAGGATTTCGTCCAGCCCGGGCTTTTTGGGCGGCGGTGCCTGAAACGCCTTTTCCGCCTGTGCGTGCAGCGCCTCGATGATAGCATCCGTGTCGCAGTTTTCCCCGTAGAAGCGGCGCAGCACCGCCCGCATGGTGTCCCCTGCCGTGCCGCGGGCGGCAACGTCCAGCCCTTCCTTATAAGAAAGCCCAAGGGTGGCAAGTGCAGGCTCCCACAGGGTAGCCCAGACCCGCTCGGTGTCAAACATCAGGCCATCCATATCAAAAATAACGCTGTCGATCATGCAGTATGCTCCTTCCATAGAAAAGCGGGGCTGTGCCCCGCAAAGTGCTCTGTGCCCCTATTGTACCATAGATTTGGCAGTTTGCACACCATTGTGCTCACAATCTGGTGCAACTTTACCGGTGGAAAGATGAAACATTTTTTGATTCCTTGCAAAACCGGCAGGGAATATTATAATAGAAACCAACATTTGTGTCATAAAGCGCCGGAAATCGTGCGCACGCGCATAAAAGGAAAGAGGGAAACTCACTATGTTGGATATCAAGATCACCCGCACGGCTACGCCCAAGGCAAAGCCCACCGATGAGACGAAGCTTGGCTTCGGCAAAAAGTTCTCCGACCACATGTTCGTCATGGATTACACTGAGGGTGAGGGCTGGCACGATGCCCGCATCGTCCCCTATGCACCCTTCCCGCTGGACCCGGCCACGGTGGTGTTCCACTATGCGCAGGAGATCTTTGAGGGCATGAAGGCTTACCGCACCGCGGATGACACCATTCAGCTGTTCCGCCCCGAGTGCAACGCAAAGCGTTTCCAGGATTCTGCCGACCGTCTGTGCATCCCCAAGATCCCGGAAGAGGATTTTGTGCAGGCTGTTGAGGCTCTGGTGGATGTGGAGCGCGACTGGGTGCCCCATACCGATGGTGCTTCCCTGTACATCCGTCCCTTCATTTTTGCAAACGATGTGGGTCTGGGCGTGCACGCTTCCAAGCACTATATCTTCTGCATCATCTGTGCTCCCTCCGGCGCTTACTACGCCGAGGGCATCAACCCCGTCCGCATCTACGTTGAGGATGAGTACATCCGTGCCGCTCCCGGCCTGACCGGCTTCACCAAGTGCGGCGGCAACTACGCTGCTTCCATCAAGGCCGGTGAGCTGGCCGAGGAGCAGGGCTACGCACAGGTGCTGTGGCTGGACGGTGTGGAGAAGAAGTACGTTGAGGAAGTCGGCAGCATGAACATCATGTTCAAGATCGACGGCAAGGTCTACACCGCTGCAACCGTCGGCACCGTTCTGCCCGGCGTTACCCGCCGCAGCTGCATCGAGCTGCTGAAGGATTGGGGCTATGATGTCATCGAGGGCAAGCTGGCCATTGCGGACATCATGCAGGCCGCCCGCGAGGGCAAGCTGGAGGAGGTCTTCGGCACTGGTACCGCCGCAGTCGTCTCCCCTGTCAAGGAGCTGGTCTGGAAGGGCGAGCACGCCTACATTGGCGATGGCAAGATCGGCCCTGTGACCCAGAAGCTGTACGACACCATGACCGGGATGCAGTGGGGCAAGATCCCCGATACCAAGGGCTGGATCGTTCCGGTTGAGAAAAAGTACTGATCCTTCCCGCGCTTCTCTCTGTTCAGAATTTTTGCAAACGCCGCCGGGTGGGAATGCCGCCGGGCGGCGTTTGCCGTATCATGGTTTTGTCTCCCGATTGCTTTTCCGCCTGCACAGTGCTAGACTATGTGCAGAAAAAACAGAAACGAGAGGGAACTGGAATATGGTCAAAAAATGGAGCGTCAGCTATCCTGCGGTGAACGGCGTGGAGCAGCGCCGGGTGTATGTCTACCTGCCCACCATGTACGAAGCCGACCCGGAGCGCCGGTATCCGGTGCTGTATATGTTCGACGGCCAGAACGTGTTCTTTGATGCGGATGCCACCTACGGCAAGAGCTGGGGCGTGGCGGGTTATCTGGACTATACCGATACCCCGCTCATCGTGGCGGCAGTGGAGTGCAATGCAGGCCCCAACAACGAGCGCCTTGTGGAGTATTCGCCCTACCGCTTCGATGACCCGACCTATGGCCACTTTGACGGCAAGGGGCAGGCGACCATGAGCTGGTTCATCCACCGGTTCAAGCCCTTCATTGACCACAATTTCCGCACCCTGCCGGACCGGGAGCACACGTTCATCGGCGGCAGTTCCATGGGCGGCCTGATGAGCCTGTATGCCCTGCTGCAGTATAACGATACCTTCAGCCGCGCGGCAGCCCTGTCGCCGTCGATCTGGGTGTCTCCTGAAAAGCTCAGCGGTCTGGTGGGCCGCGCAAAGCTGGAGCCCGGCACGGTGCTCTACATGGACTACGGTTCCCAGGAGATGGGCAGCCACGAGGGAATGCGCAGGGAATTTGCCGAGATGTGCAGCAAGATCATGGTCCGGGGTATCCACCTGACCAGCCGCCTGGTGCCCGGCGGCACCCACAGCGAAACCAGCTGGGAAAAGCAGCTGCCGTTCGTGTTCCATACTTTGATGTACGAGTTGGACTGAACCTCTCCGTCATCCCTTCGGGATGCCTCCTCTCCTGATAGGAGAGCAAAGCGGAGCGCCGGAGAGGTTTTTATATAGAGGAGGGAAACTACATGGAAACACAATACTTCAAGGATTACAGCCCCGCACTGGGCCGGGAGATGGAGTGCAAGGTCTACGGCCACGCAGGCCGCCCCATGCTCTTTATCCCCTGTCAGGATGGCCGTTTCTTCGACTTTGAGGACTTCCACATGGCTGGTACGCTGGCTCCGTGGATCGAATCCGGGCAGATCATGGTCATCTCCATCGACACCATCGATCAGGAGACCTGGTCCGACACCAACGGCGACCCCTACTGGCGGATCCGCCGCTATGAGCAGTGGATCCGCTACATCGTGGAGGAAGTCGTGCCCAAGATCCAGTATATCGCCAAGGAGCGCAACGGCTGGAACGGCCTCCCCGGCGTGATCGCCTTTGGCTGCAGCCTGGGCGCGACCCATGCCGTCAACCTCTACCTGCGGTTCCCCTATCTTTTCGATGGTTGTCTGGCCCTCAGCGGCATCTACACCGCAAAATACGGCTTTGGCGATTACATGGACGAAGTGGTCTACCAGAACTCCCCCGTGGATTACATGGCCAACTTCCCCACCGATCACCCCTATATGGATCTCTACCGCAGCAGGAAGGCGGTTATCTGCTGCGGTCAGGGCGCTTGGGAACAGCCCGATACCACCCGGCAGCTCAAGCAGATCTTTGAGCAGAAAGGCATCCCTGTCTGGGTGGACCTGTGGGGCTATGATGTCAAGCACGACTGGGATTGGTGGTATCAGCAGGTCGTGTATTATATGCCTTATATTCTAGGATAAAAGAGGAATCATCAAGCTATGCAGAACTTTATCTTTATCTCCCCCAATTTTCCCACCAACTACTGGCAGTTCTGCCGGGAGCTGAAAAACGACGGCATGAATGTGCTGGGCATCGGTGACCAGCCCTATGATGAACTGAAGCCGGAGCTGAAAGACAGCCAGAACGAATACTACAAGGTGGGCAGTCTGGAGAATTATGACGAGGTCTACCGTGCGGTGGCGTTCTTCGCCTTCAAGTATGGCCGCATCGACTGGCTGGAATCCAACAACGAGTACTGGCTGGAGCGGGATGCGGCCCTGCGCACGGACTTCAACATCAAGTCCGGCTTCCAGACCGAGGATATGCCCCGCATCAAGTACAAGAGCAAGATGAAGGAGTATTACCAGAAGGCCGGCATCGCCACCGCACGTTACCACATGGTGGACGACCTGGAAAGCTGCAGGAAGTTCATAGACGAGGTGGGCTATCCGGTGGTGGTCAAGCCGGACAACGGTGTGGGTGCCTCCGATACCCATAAGCTGTCCAGCGATAAGGAGCTGAAGCGCTTCCTGCTCTACAAGAGCACCTATCACCCCGATCTCGCCTATATCATGGAGGAGTTCGTCCACGCCGAGGTCAACAGCTACGATGCCATCATCGACGGCAGCGGCAACCCCATCTTTGAGGCGGGCAACGTCAGCCCGGTGTCCATCATGGACATCGTCAACGACAACGATAACTCCATCTACTATATCATCAAAGACCTGCCCGAGGATACCCGCGCCGCCGGACGTGCCGCCGTCAAGAGCTTTGGCGTGAAGAGCCGATTCGTCCACTTTGAGTTCTTCCGCATGACCGAGGATCAGGCCAGCATGGGCAAAAAGGGCCAGCTCGTGGCGCTGGAGGTCAATATGCGCCCCTGCGGCGGCTTTACCCCGGATATGATCAACTTTGCCCGCTCCACCAACGTGTACAAGATCTGGGCAGATATGATCGCCTTCGGCGGCACGGATATGCCGGTGGGCGAGCACTACTACTGCCCCTTTGCAGGCCGCCGCGATGGCAAAAACTTTGTGTACAGCCATGAGCAGATCATGCAGAAGTACCAGAAGAATATGCGGATGGTGGACCGCATCCCCGAGGCACTTTCCGGTGCCATGGGCAACCAGATGTACGTTGCAACCTTCTCCACCCGCGAAGAGATGGAGCAGTTCTACTCCGATGTGCTGGCCGTGAACGACCCTGTCAACGCCAAGGTGCAGAAGGAGCTGGCCGAGGTGCTGGCACTGGGCGAGCCCGCCACCACTGCCCTCACCGAAAAGCCGAACCTCTCCCCCGCCGTGAAGCCCACCACGGCTGTGACCAAGACGCGCAGCCGGAAAAAGTAAGTGCATAGAATTTAGCTTGAACCAGGAGCTGCTGGACATTTCTCTGCCCGGCGGCTTTTTGCTGCACTTTTTTCACGGTGCACAAAAAACAACACGTTTTTTTTGGGTATCGTGCGAATAGACACAGCAAAGAACCTTTGGTATTATAAATTCGTAAAAACAAGACGTTACTCCTCGGAGGCGCTACTTGCATCGAATTCCCTTTCCAAAACAAGGGGAGTAGTGTAAGTTGCTGCGTTCGGGGTTTTTCTTTTTGTCCGAAAATTCGATGCAGGGAGTAGAACGGTATGAAAATCATCCGACAGATCAACAACAATGCCGCCCTGGCACTGGACGGAAACGGCAAGGAGCTGGTGGTGCTGGGCCGGGGGGTCGGGTTCCCAAAAATGCCTTACGAGCTGACGGATCTTTCCCGCATCGAGCGAACGTTTTACGACGTGAACCCCAAATATTTTGGCATGGCGGCCGATCTGCCCCGCCCGCTGGTGCTGGCCTGCGCCGAGATCACGGAGCGGGCTGAGATCGAGCTGGACTGTGCGCTGAACCCAAACCTGCCCTTTACCCTGGCCGACCACCTGAACTTTGCGGCGGAGCGGCTGCGCAAGGGCATCGAGATCTCGACCCCGCTGGCTTACGATGTGCGCCACCTGTACCCCAAGGAGACAGAGCTGGCCAAACAGGCACGGGAGCTGCTGGCGCGGGAAGCCGGGCTGAAGCTGCCAGACAGCGAGGTGGTGAACATTGCCCTCCACCTCATCAACGCCGAGGCGGAAGCGGGCGATATGCACTCCATGATGATGACGCTCAAGGCCCTTTCGGACGTGGACGGCATCGTGGAGAAACAGCTTGCTATTACGCTCAACAAAGAGAGCTTTTCGTATTCCCGGTTTTCCATGCATCTGCGCTACCTCATCCAGCGACTTGCCTCCGGCAGGCAGGTGGAGGAGCGGATCAGCGGGATGCTGGCTCAAATGCGGCGGGAGTACCCGCAGGTGTATCAGTGTGCCCGCGCCATCGCGGACTATTTCCAAACCACTTGGAATTGGAAGTGCAACGATGAGGAGATCGTATACCTTATGTTGCACATCAGCCGTTTGCAGGAGAAGCATGAGGCCTGAACCAGCCCCGCTACCTTGCCCACCTTTTTGCATGAATCCGCTCAATGGCGCGCGTTGGGCGGTTCAGAAGATATTGACCGAGAGGGAGGTCCTCTGCCATGGATCGTGAACAGTTCCTGGAGCAGCTGGCTGCTCCGGCCGGCGGAAAAGAAAATATAGGCCTGTGTGATTTCCGCAGCGGCTGTCTGTCCGTTACCGTAAAGGACCGCAGTGTGATCGACCTCAACGCGATCCGCGGGCTGCCCGGTGTGGCTGACGCAGAGCTTCTGCGCAGCAGGCTCCGGATCACCCTGGATCAAACCATCATGGAGGAATTGCAAATGGCCAAAAAAAGAAGATTACGGCGCATTGGCAAAACAGATCCTCAGCCTGGTGGGCGGTGCCGAGAATGTGAGCAACGCCACCCATTGTGCCACCCGTCTGCGCTTTAACCTGAAAGATGAATCAAAAGCCGATACCGATGCCATCAAGGGCCTGGCCGGTGTTGTGGGCGTTGCCCAGGCAAACGGCCAGTATCAGGTGATTATTGGTGCCGAGGTCACGCAGGTGTACGAGAAGCTCAGCGGGATGCTGGGCACCGCCCCTGCCGCCGCAGGCCCCGCCCCCAAGGGCAAGTGGTACGACCGTGTCATCGACACCCTGACCGGCATCTTTACCCCCATCCTGCCCCCGCTGACCGCAGCAGGCATGATCAAGGCCGTGCTGGCCATCCTGGTGGCGTTCAAGCTGGTCAGCAATACGTCCAGCACCTACCAGGTCATCAACTTCATGGGCGATGCCACGTTCTATTTCCTGCCCATCCTGCTGGCTAACTCGGCGGCGAAAAAGCTGGGCTGCAACCCCTACCTGGCCATGATGCTGGGTGGCATCTTGATCCACCCCAGCTTTGTGAACCTGGTGGCCGCCTCCAAGGAAAGCGGCGAGGCCATCACCATCTTCATGCTGCCCATCTATAACGCCTCCTATTCTTCGTCCGTGATCCCCATCATCTTGGGCGTGCTGCTGATGTCCAAGGTGGAGCCATGGGCTACCCGCATCTCCCCCAAAGCCATCCGCTTCTTTACCGCTCCGCTGCTGACCATGTTCATCTGCGGCATTGCCACCCTGTGTGTGCTGGGCCCGGTGGGCTATGTGGTCTCCAACGCCCTGGCAGCTGTGATCAATGGCCTGAGCACCCTGGCACCCTGGCTGGTGCCCACCATCGTCGGCGTGTTCCTGCCGTTCCTGGTCATGACAGGTACCCACCACGCCCTGACCCCCATTGGTATCAACAACCGTATGACCATCGGCTTTGATACCATCATCTATCCGGGCCAGCTGGCCTCCAACGTGGCACAGGGCGCTGCTGCTCTGGCCGTTTCCATCAAGACCAAGGACCCCGAACTCAAGCAGCTGACCTCCGCCACCGGTATCACTGCCGTCTGCGGCATCACCGAGCCGGTCCTGTTCGGCGTTACCATGAAGATCCGCACCAACATGATCGCAGCCATGGCTGGCGGCGGCGTGGGCGGCTTCTTTATGGGCCTGATGAACACCAAGAACTACTCCGGCGGCTCTCCCGGTCTGCTGACCCTGCCCAGCTACATTGGCCTGGATACCCCCATGTCCAACTTCTACTATGCCTGCGCCGGTGCAGCCATTGCCTTTGTGGTGGCCTTTATCGTCTCGTTCGTCCTGTTCCGTGACGAGAAAAAGAACTGATCCCCGGACGCTGCAACATTAGGGAGGAACCTGTATGTATTTCCCGAGAAATTTCCTCTGGGGCGGCGCAACGGCCGCAAATCAGTGCGAGGGTGCCTATCTGGAAGATGGCAAGGGCCTGTCCATCCAGGATGTGCTGCCCAAGGGCTTCAAGGTCATCACCGAGGAGCCGACCCCCGACAACCTCAAGCTGAAAGGCATTGACTACTACCACCGCTACAAAGAGGACATCAAGCTCTTTGCGGGCATGGGGTTCAAGGTCTACCGCTTTTCCATTGCGTGGAGCCGCATTTTCCCCACCGGTGAGGAAGCACAGCCCAACGAGGCGGGCCTGAAGTTCTACGATGATGTCATTGACGAGTGCCACAAGTACGGCATCGAGCCGCTCATCACCATTTCCCACTACGAAACGCCCCTGGCCCTGGCCCGCAAGTACAACGGCTGGAGCAACCGCATCATGATCGACCTGTACCTGAAATACTGCCAGGTCCTGTTTGAGCGGTACAAGGGCAAGGTGAAGTACTGGATCACGTTCAACGAGATCAACTCCATTTTGCACCAGCCCTTTGTCAGCGGTGCCATCCTGACCCCCAAGGCCCAGCTGAGCAATCAGCAGCTGTATCAGGCCATCCACTACGAGCTGGTGGCCAGCGCCAAGGCTGTGCAGCTGGCCCACAGCATCGACCCGGAGTACAAGGTGGGCAGCATGATCCTGGCCGTTACCATCTACCCGCTCACCCCGAACCCCGATGACATCATCGAGGTGATGGAGCTGGACAACGAGGTGTACCTGTTCTCGGACGTGCAGGCCCTGGGTGCCTATCCCTACTACGCCAAGCGGGTGTTTGAGGAAAAGGGCGTGCAACTGGAGATCAGCGATGAGGACCGCGAAGCCCTGACCCACACTGTGGACTTTGTTTCGTTCAGCTACTATTCCAGCAACTGCGCCGCCGCCGACCACTCGCTGGGCGAGCCCACCGGCAGCAACATGGTCCCCACCCTCAAGCGCAATCCGTATTCCAAGGTCAGCGAGTGGGGCTGGCAGATCGACCCCAAGGGCTTGCGCTACACCCTGAACCGGCTGTACAGCCGCTACCACAAGCCCCTGTTCATTGCCGAAAACGGCTTGGGTGCCAACGACACCCTGGTGCCGGACGGCCACGGTAGCTTTACGGTGGAGGATGATTACCGCATCCGCTACATGAACGACCACCTGGTGCAGGTCAGCGAAGCGTTGCACGACGGCGTGGACGTGATGGGCTATACCAGCTGGGGCTGCATTGACCTGATCTCCTGCTCCACGGCGGAGATCAAAAAGCGCTACGGTATGATCTATGTGGACCTGAACAGCGACGGCTCCGGTACGCTGGAACGTTACAAGAAAAAGAGCTACGAGTGGTACCGCCGCGTGATCGAATCCAACGGTGAAAGCCTGGAACCTGATCCGGAGAAACCAATCGTCCTGTAAACACACGTTTCTCATAGGGTGCCCTGAAACGGCACTTCCTCCTTTCAGACCCGCTGTGTGGCGTATGCTGCCCGGCGGGTCTTTGTTGTGCACAAAAATTTGTCCCCTGCTTCAGAATGTGATATACTGTTCCCAAAGAAAGAGAACGAGGTATTGCTGTTATGAAAATTCCTGCAAACGGATTTACCCACGCCGGCAAGTTCCATGCGGACGACGTATTTGCAACGGCGCTGCTGCAGATCATCCGGCCGGACATCAGGATCACCCGCGGCTTTGTGGTGCCGGACGATTTCGACGGCATCGTGTATGATATCGGCTTTGGCATGTTCGATCACCATCAGGAGCCCCGCGAGTACCGTGCCAACGGCATCCCCTATGCGGCCTTCGGCCTGCTGTGGCGGGTGCTGGGCCCGGGGCTGGTGGGGGAGCGTCAGGCCCGGCTCATCGATGAAAACTTTATCCAGCCCCTTGACCTGAACGATAACACCGGCGAGCAGAACAGCCTGTGCGATGCCATCGGCTTCTTCAACCCGGTGTGGGATTCCAAGGAGGATCAGGACACCTGCTTCTTCAAGGCGGTGGCTGTGGCAAAGCAGATCCTGGAAAACCAGATCGAGAGCGCGAACGCCGTGAACCGCGCCGATGAGAAAGTGCAGCAGGCCTATAAGAATTCCCGGGACGGCATCGTGATCCTGCCCTGCTACCTGCCCTGGAAGAATGGCCTGTACAAGACCGATGCCCTCTTCGTCATCTACCCCAGCCAGCGCGGCGGGTGGAGTGCCCAGTGCGTGACCGACCACAAGACCAAAAAGCCGAAGCTGCCTTTCCCCCAGAGCTGGGCGGGCCAGCCGCAGGAGGTCATTGAGCAGAAGAGCGGCATCGAGGGCATCAGCTTCTGCCACGCCAGCCGGTTCCTCATCACCGCAAAGGACAAGGAGACGGCGCTGGCCGCCTGCCGCCAGGTGCTGAAAAATAACGGGAGACTGTAACATGGCGGCGGAAACGGAAAAAGAAGAGCGGGCCTATGTCTATATGGTGCGCTGCGCAGGCGGCCAGCTCTACACGGGCTGGACAAATGACCCGGCCAGCCGCCTGCACGCCCACAAGAGCGGGAAGGGGGCCAAGTGCACCCGTGCGCTGGGGGCACAGCGGTTCGCGTATCTGGAACGGTGCACAGACAAATCTGCCGCCCTGCGCCGGGAAGCAGCCCTGAAAAAGCTGACCAAGGCGCAGAAGGAAGCCCTGTGCGCCGAATGGGCTGAGAAGAATCTGCCCCGGCTCTCGCTGGCCACCCGGGCCGATGCGGTGGAGATCCTGGACATCTACAACTGGTATGTCCTGCACCATACCGCCACCTTTCAGGTAACGCCCTCTTCCCTGCCGGAGTATGAGGACTGGGTGGACAGCACCCGTGCGCTGATCCCTCTGCTGCTGGCCCGGGATGGGGACGGTAAGCTGCTGGGCTACGCCTGTGCCCACCGCTACCACCCCCGGGAGGCCTACGACTGGGCTGTGGAGAGCACCATCTACTGTGCCCCCGATGCCCGGGGCTTTGGTGTGGGGGATACCCTCTACCGCGCCCTGCTGGATATTCTGGACGGGATGGGTTACTGGAATGTCTACGCCCTTGTGGCAGACCCCAACCCCGCCAGTGAGCGTATCCATGCCCGCCTGGGCTTCACCTGCGTGGGCCGTGAGCCCCACACCGCCTATAAGTCCGGCTGGCTGGGCCTGTCCACCTGGTGGCTGCCCCTGCGCAGGGGCAATGAAAAGCCGGAGCCCACCCACCCGCTGACACAGGAACAGGTGGAGGAGATCCTGGGAAGATACCAGGCATAAAGAAAGCGTCCTTCGGGGCGCTTTTTTGCATTTCATATATACATTTTGATTGCATAAAAATTGAATATAAACAAATGATACTGCATAAACATACAAAGTGTAACAAATCCTGCCGCAAATGCGCGGCATGTTTGGCAGTTTTCAGCATTGACGGAAAAGCCGCGCTGCGTATAATAAAAGCATCAACCGCGAATCAAAGACAGAGGATGCGAAGGGAAAGTGCGCATCAGGGTACAAAAGTGTATTTTTATTAAAAGGAGCGCGTTTATTATGAAAAAGGAAAACATCAAAAAAGTCGTTCTGGCCTACTCCGGTGGTCTGGATACCTCCATCATCATTCCCTGGCTGAAGGAAAACTACAACAACTGCGAAGTCGTCGCCGTTTCCGGTGATGTGGGTCAGGGCACGGAGCTGGACGGCCTGGAGGAAAAGGCCAAGGCTACCGGCGCTTCCAAGCTGTACGTTCTGGATCTGAAGAAGGACTTTGTGGAGAACTACATCTTCCCCACCCTGAAGTTCGGTGCAAAGTACGAGGACTACCTGCTGGGCACCAGCTTTGCACGCCCCTGCATTGCAAAGGCTCTGGCCGATATCGCCATCAAGGAGGGCGCAGATGCCATCTGCCACGGCTGCACCGGCAAGGGCAACGATCAGGTGCGTTTTGAGCTGACCCTCAAGGCCCTGTGCCCCGATATGGCCATCATTGCTCCTTGGCGTGAGTGGGACATCAAGAGCCGTGACGAGGAGATCGACTACGCCGAGGCTCACCACATCCCCCTGAAGATCAACCGCGAGACCAACTACTCCAAGGACAAGAACCTGTGGCATCTGAGCCACGAGGGTCTGGATCTGGAGAGCCCCGCCAACGAGCCCCAGTACAACCACCCCGGTTTCCTGGAGCTGGGTGTCAGCCCTGAGCAGGCTCCCGACACCCCGACCTATGTGACCATCCACTTTGAAAAGGGCGTTCCCACTGCCGTGGACGGCAAGGAGATGGGCGCTGTGGAGCTGGTGGAGTACCTGAACAAGCTGGGCGGCGAGAACGGCATCGGCCTGCTGGATATCGTGGAGAACCGTCTGGTGGGCATGAAGAGCCGCGGTGTGTACGAGACCCCTGGCGGTGCCATCCTGTACAAGGCCATCAATGTTCTGGAGACCATCACCCTGGACAAGGAGAGCGCACACCTCAAGGAGCAGCTGGCTCAGAAGTATGCCGACATCGTCTACAACGGCCAGTGGTTCACCCCGCTGCGTGAGGCTCTGGATGCTTTTGCCAACAGTCTGGCAAAGACCGTGACCGGTGACGTGAAGCTGAAGCTGTACAAGGGCAACATGATCAACGCAGGTGTCACCTCTCCGTTCACCCTGTACGATGAGCAGACCGCTTCCTTTGGTGAGGACGAGGATTACAACCAGGCAGATGCAGCAGGCTTCATCAACCTGTTCGGCCTGTCCATCAAGGAGCGCGCAAAGCTGTCCAAGAGCTGGCCGAAGATCGAGGACTAAGCGGCTGATCCACCGGGATCACACAAAGCCAATTTTCTCTCCGGTGTGTTTTCTACACTTTCACAACGGAGTTCCAAAACCGGCATAGTTGCCGGCGGCACCGCCGCAGGAGCGTTTTCCCCTGCGGCGGCTTTGCCGTTTTTAGCTGTTTTTATTTACAAGATAAACATCCTCGCCCTCTCAGTCACCTACGGTGACAGCTCTCCCAAAGGGAGAGCCCTTGGCATAGCGGCAAAGTTTCCGGTCAAGCCGTGAAGTTCTCGGTTGCGCCAGAGCCTCTCCCTTTGGGAGAGGCTCTGGCGCAAGCAATGACGGAGAGGGCGAGCCGCCTATCAGAAAAGGAAGAATATTATGGCAGAACAACTCTGGAAGGGCCGCTTCTCCAAGGCGGTCGATTCGCGCGTCAATGACTTCAACTCCTCCATCCGCTTTGACCAGCGGATGATCGCGCAGGATATGCGCGGCAGCGGGGTCCACGCCGCCATGCTGGCCAAGCAGGGCATCATCTCCGAAAAGGATTGCGAGGATATCCTCAGCGGGCTGGCCTCCATTGCCGACGATCTGGCAAGCGGTGCGCTGGAGATCGACCCCAACGCCGAGGATGTGCATACCTTCGTGGAGCAGACCCTGACCGCCCGCATCGGCGATGCAGGCAAGCGCCTGCACACCGGCCGCAGCCGCAACGATCAGGTGGCGCTGGATATCCGCCTGACCCTGCGGGACTACAGCCACACTCTGCAGGCTTACATCGTGGAGCTCATCAAGGTCATCTGCAGGAAGGCTGCGGAGAATACCACCGCTGTTATGCCCGGCTACACCCACCTGCAGCGCGCCCAGCCCATCACCTTTGGCCATGCGCTGATGGCCTACGCCTCCATGCTCCTGCGCGACCTGCAGCGCTTTGAGGATGCCACCGCCCGCATGGATGCCCAGTGCCCGCTGGGCTCCGGTGCTCTGGCCGGTACCACCTACCCGCTGGATCGTCAGTTCACCGCCGAAAAGCTGGGCTTTGCCGCACCCTGTGCCAACAGCCTGGACGGCGTTTCTGACCGCGACTTCTGCATTGAGCTGGCCAACGCCATCTCCATCTGCATGATGCATCTGTCCCGCCTTTCGGAGGAGATCATCCTCTGGTGCAGCTGGGAGTTCAAGTTCATCGAGCTGGACGATGCCTTTACCACCGGCTCCTCCATCATGCCCCAGAAGAAGAACCCCGATGTCACCGAGCTGATCCGCGGCAAGACCGGCCGCGTCTACGGCGACCTGAACACCCTGCTGGTGATGATGAAGGGCATTCCTTTGGCTTACAACAAGGATATGCAGGAGGACAAGGAAGCCATCTTCGATGCAGTGGATACGCTGGAGCTGTGCCTCAAGACTGTCACCCCCATGCTGGACACCATGAAGACCCTGCCTGCCAACATGCGCCGCGCTGCCGCCAAGGGCTTTATCAACGCCACCGACTGCGCCGACTACCTGACCAAGAAGGGGATGCCCTTCCGGGATGCCTACAAGCTGACCGGCTGCATGGTGTCGGACTGCATCGCCGCCGACAAAACGCTGGAAGAGCTGACTCTTGACGAGTTCAAGGGCTACAGCGCCCTGTTCGAGAACGATATCTATGATGCCATCGACCTCATCAAGTGCTGTGAGGGCCGCACCAGCTACGGCGGCCCCAGCGAGGCAAGCGTCAACAACCAGATCCGGCTGGCCATGGACCAGCTGGCCGCATGGGAGGCGAACAACGCATGAGCGTAAAGGTCTTTATCGACGGCTCCGCAGGCACCACGGGTCTGCGCATTGCCGACCGTCTGGCTGCCCGGCCCGAAATTGAACTGCTCTCCATCTCCGAGGAGAGCCGCAAGGACGTGAACGAGCGGGCAAAGGTCATCAATTCGGCTGACCTCGCTTTCCTCTGCCTGCCGGATGCCGCCTCCAAAGAGGTCATGCCCCTGCTCCGCCCGGATGTCAAGGTGCTGGACACCTCCACGGCCTTCCGCACGGATGCTGCATGGGACTACGGCTTCCCGGAGCTGGCGGGCCAGAAGGAAAAGATCAAAAACTCTTACCGCGTGGCGGTGCCCGGCTGTTATGCCAGCGGCTTTATCAGCATTGCCCGCCCGCTGGTGGAGCTGGGCCTTGCCCCGGCGGATTATCCGTTCAGCTGCACCGGCATTTCCGGCTATTCCGGCGGCGGCAAAAAGATGATCGCCGATTACGAAAGCCCCGACCGTCCGGCCCACAGCAAGCTGGATGCACCCAAGAGCTACGGTCTGAGCCTTGCCCATAAGCACCTGCCCGAGATGCAGAAGATCAGTGGGTTGGCAAACCCGCCCGCCTTTGTGCCTGTGGTCTGCGATTATTACAGCGGGATGCAGGTGCTGGTGCCCTTCCAGCCGGTCTGGGGCGGTGCCGAAAAGGTGGCCGCAGGGCTGGCGGAGTATTACAGGGATGCCGCCACCATCAAGGTGCACGCCCTGAATGAGCCGCTGCCCGAGAATGGCCTGTATTCCAACGCTATGGCCGGTACCGACCGCATGGAGCTGTACAGCACCGTGAACGCCGCCGGGGATCAGATGATGCTGGTCTCGCTGTTTGATAATCTGGGCAAGGGCTCGTCCGGCGCGGCAGTCCAGTGTATGAATCTGATGCTCGGTTTTGAAGAGACGGAGGGTCTGGAATGAAATGGCTCACCTCTCAGGCCGCTTCGCGCCCAGCTCTCCCGAAGGGAGAGCTTTTGACAAAACCGCAAACTCTGCGGGGAATGCCAAGGCCTCCCACTTTGGGGGAGGTGGCAGCGCGTCAGCGCTGACGGAGAGGGTGAGGATGCTGAAGGGAGAAAGTAGTATGTATCAAGAAGTTGCGGGCGGCATTTGTGCCCCCAAAGGCTTTGCAGCGGCTGGCGTGCATTGCGGCATCCGCGCAAATCATAATGAAAAATACGATCTGGCACTCATCAAGGCAGAGGTGCGCTGTGCCGCCGCCGGTGTCTACACCACCAATAAGGTCTGCGGTGCGCCCATCAAGGTGGACCGTGCCCACCTGAAGGACGGCTATGCACAGGCGATCCTTGTGAACAGCGGCAATGCCAACACCTGCGCCGCCAACGGCGTGGCTCTGGCCGAGGAGTGCTGTGCGCTGGTGGGCGAGGCGCTGCACATCCCTGCCGAGGATGTGCTGCCCGCCTCCACCGGTGTCATCGGCCAGCCCATGGGCGTTGACCCCTTTGCCCGGGGAATCCCTGCCGCCGCCGCCAAGCTGACAGCCACTGCGCAGGGCAGCACCGATGCGGCCACGGCCATTATGACCACCGATACCCACAAAAAGGAGTACGCCATCCAGTTTGAGCTGGGCGGCAAGACCTGCACCGTGGGTGCCATTGGCAAGGGCAGCGGCATGATCGCCCCCAACATGGCCACCATGCTGGCCTTCTACACCACCGATGCCGCCGTTTCCCCCGCTCTGCTGGAAAAGGCTCTCAAGACCGTGGTGCCCGGCACCTACAACCAGATGAGTGTGGATCTGGATACCTCCACCAACGATACCCTGATCATCATGGCTTCCGGTCTGGCCGGAAACCCCGAGATCTGCGAAGAGAACGCCGACTACGATGCCTTTGTGGCGGCCCTGACCGCCATTGCCGAGCACATGTGCGCCGAGCACGCCGGTGACGGCGAGGGTGCCACCCACCTCATCACCTGCGAGGTGACCCACGCCCCCGACCTGAAAACGGCCCGTGCCGTCAGCCGCAGCGTGGTCTGCTCCAACCTGTTCAAGGCTGCTGTCTTTGGCCGCGATGCCAACTGGGGCCGCATCCTCTGCGCCATCGGCTACACCCCCGGCGATTTCTCCATCGACAAGGTCTGCGTCTGGCTGAGCAGTGCCGCCGGTGAGGTCTATGTCTGTGAGAATGCCGCCTACCACCCCTACAGCGAGGACGAGGCCGCCAAAGTTCTGGCGGAGCATGATATCCTTGTCAAGGTGGATATGGGGACCGGCGATGCCAGCGCCAAGGCATGGGGCTGTGATCTGACTTATGATTATGTGAAGATCAACGGGGATTATAGAACTTAATGGAACTCCTCCAGTCGCCTGCGGCGACAGCCCCCTCACGGAGGGAGCCTGAAAGCCTCCCTCTTTGAGGGAGGTGGCATCGCGCAGCGATGACGGAAGGAGTTCGTCTTGATGGAAAACGAATGCCGGAGCAAGCGTGCTGGCGGCAAGGAGAGTATATGAAAAACGAAGAAATGGCCCTCCTGTTTTCGGAGGCGACCCCTTACATCCAGAAATACCATGGCAAGACCATGGTCATCAAATACGGCGGCAACGCCATGATCAACGAGACGCTGAAAAACGCCGTGATGAACGACCTTGTCACCCTGACCCTGCTGGGGGTGCGGGTGGTGCTGGTGCACGGCGGCGGCCCGGCCATCAACGAGATGCTGAAAAAAGTCGGCGTGGAGAGCCATTTCAACAACGGTCTGCGCGTGACCGATGACGCTACCATGGAGATCGTTCAGCAGGTGCTGGCCGGTAAGGTGAACAAGGACCTTGTGGCAAAGCTGCGCGGCCGCGGCGTGGGCCTGTGCGGCATGGACGGCCAGATGCTCCGCTGCACCGAACTGGACCCTGCTCTGGGCCATGTGGGCGAAATCATCCATGTGGACCCCACCCTGATCTCCACCCTGCTGGACGGCGGCTATATCCCCGTGATCGCAACGGTGGGCATGGACGATCTGGGTCAGGCCTATAATGTCAACGCCGACACCGCTGCCGCACAGATCGCCATTGCCCTCAAGGCTGAGAAGCTGGTCTCCATGACCGATATCGCCGGCCTGCTGCGGGATAAGGACGATGAGACCACCCTCATCCCCGAGGTGGAGGTCAGCGAGATCGAGGGCTACAAGGCTGCCGGTATCATTGCGGGCGGCATGATCCCCAAGATCGGCGGCATGGCCGATGCCATCTATCAGGGAGTTCACGAGGCGGTCATCATCGATGGCCGTGTGCCCCACTCCATCCTGCTGGAGCTGTTCTCCAACCGGGGCTCCGGCACCCGGTTCTACCGCCGCAGCCATCAGGAATAAGGCTTGCTGAAAATTATATCGGGCGATATAATAAAGATGAATAGGCTCCCCCTTTGGGGGAGCTGGCGAGCGAATGCGAGACTGAGAGGGCGAGGACGCTAACCAAGGAGGGTATATCTATGGATTCCGAAAAAGTCATCAAGCGGGACAACGAATATGTCCTGCACACCTATAACCGCAATCCCATTGCACTGGAAAAGGGCCACGGCCTGTATGCCGAGGGCCCCGAGGGCCAGAAGTATCTGGATTTCACCAGCGGCATCGGCGTGAACAGCCTGGGATACTGCGACCTGACCTGGGCCGAGGCTGTCTCCGAGCAGGCCCACAAGCTGCAGCACACCTCCAACCTCTATTACACTGCCCCCTGCGGCAAACTGGCCAAAAAGCTGTGCAAGCGCACCGGCATGAGCAAGGTGTTCTTTGGAAATTCCGGTGCCGAGGCCAACGAGGGTGCCATCAAGGCTGCCCGCAAGTACAGCTTTGACCACTACGGCAAGGGCCGCGATGTTGTGATCACGCTGGTCAACAGCTTCCATGGCCGCACCATTGCCACCCTGACCGCCACCGGTCAGGAGGTGTTCCACAACTACTTTGGCCCCTTCAACGAGGGCTTTGTCTATACCACCGCCGGCGACATCGAAGGCCTCCGGGAGCTGGTGGACCGCCATACCTGCGCCATTATGCTGGAGCTGATCCAGGGCGAGGGCGGTGTGATGGCGCTGGACCCCGAGTATGTGCAGGCTGTGCGCGCCCTCTGTGATGAAAAGGATCTTGTCCTCATTGTGGACGAGGTGCAGACCGGCGTGGGCCGCACCGGCACCTTCCTGTGCTGTGAGCACTACAACCTCAAGCCCGATATCGTCACGCTGGCCAAGGGCCTGGGCGGGGGTCTGCCCATTGGTGCCGTTCTGCTGAACGAAAAGACCGCCGAGGGCATGGGCCCCGGTAGCCATGGTTCCACCTTTGGCGGCAACCCGGTGGTCTGTGCCGGTGCCAACGTGGTGGTGGATCGGATGGATCAGAGTTTCCTGGCCAATGTCAGCGAGCGGGCCGTCCAGCTGCGCGCCGGTCTGGCCAAGCTGCCCATGGTGAAGAACCTTTCCGGCATTGGCCTGATGGTGGGCATCGAGTTCTTTGGCGGCATCCGGGCTGCGGACGTGCTGGCCGCCTGCCGCGAAAAGGGCCTGCTGGTGCTCACGGCCAAGAGCCGCCTGCGCCTGCTGCCCCCGCTGACCCTGACCGCCCACGATGTGGAAAAGGCTCTGGGCATCCTGAACGAGGTGCTGACCGAGATGGAGCAGAAGGCTCCGAAGGAGCAGGCATGAAACATCTGCTGAAAATGAGCGACCTCTCCCCCGCTGAGCTCCACCATATCCTGGATGTGGCGGAGGAGCTCAAGGCAGAGCAGAAGGCCGGGACGACCCCGGAGCTGCTCAAGGGCAGGAGCGTGGCGCTGATGTTCTCCAAAAATTCCACCCGCACCCGCACCAGCTTTGAGGTGGGTGTCTACCAGCTGGGCGGTCTGGGCAACTACATGAACGCCGCCACCGAGCTGCAGTCCGGCCGGGGCGAGCCCCTCAAGGATACCGCCCGGGTGCTGGGCCGCTACTACGACTGCGTGGTCTGGCGCACTTACCGCCAGTGCGATCTGGAAGAGTTTGCCGAGCTGGCCGGTGTGCCCGTGATCAATGGCCTGACCGACTACGCCCATCCCTGCCAGGTGCTGGCCGACCTGATGACCATCCGGGAGCGCCGGGGCACGCTGGAGGGCCAGAAGCTCTGCTTCATCGGGGATGGCTGCAGCATGGCAAACAGCCTCATCGTAGGCGGTCTGCTGGCAGGGATGCGTGTGACCTGTGTCTGTCCCGAGGGCTACCGCCCTGCCGCCGATGTGCTGATGTTCGCCCACAGGTATGGCGAAAAGTTTCACCTGCTCACTGACCCCGCCGAGGGTGTGAAGGATGCCGATGTGGTGGTGACCGCCGCATGGAACACGGCCCCCGGTACCCCCGAAAGTGAGCGCCGTCTGCGGGACTTCGCGGGCTTTCAGGTGACCAGCAGGCTGATGGAGGGGGCAAAGCCCGATGCCATGCTCCTCCACTGTCTGCCTGCGCACCGGGGAGAGGAGATCTCCGCCGCTGTCTTTGAAGAGCACGCCGACGAGATCTTCGCCGAAGCGGAGAACCGCCTCCATGTGCAGAAAGCCGTGCTGGCCATCCTGCTGGCCGGTCTGTAAAAACGAGAAAGAACCCCGGAGCTGCAGGAAACTGCAGCTCCGGGGTTCTTATGGTTTCTCTCAGGGTCTGCGGCTCAGGCCGGGGCCCTCATCAGACCCTGCCAGCGCCCTTGTCCAGGATCTTATTGAACTGGAGGAAGAAGGTGGTGGCGGTCACGGCAGCGGCGATGATGTCACTGACGGGCTCGGCAAGGAACACGCCGAACACGGGGTTCGCGACCACATGGGGCAGGATGAAGATGAGGGGGATGAGCAGGATGAGCTTGCGCAGGCAGGCCAGCAGCAGGCTGACCTTGGCCTGACCCAGCGCCATAAAGCTCTGCTGGCAGGCGATCTGGACACCGGTGGAGAAGATACCCGCCATATAGATGCGCATGGCCCAGGTGGTGTAATCGATCAGGGAGGCATCCGAGGTGAAGATGCCGGCCACTGCACCGGGAACCAGCATCATCAGCAGCCAGAAGATGGTGGTGTAGCTCAGGCAGAGGGTCAGCTGGAAGCGGAATGCCTGCTTGACGCGGTCTTTCTTGCCTGCACCGAAGTTGAAGCTCATCACCGGCTGGCCGCCCTGGCAGATGCCAGAGATGGGCATGGTGCACAGCTGGGAGGCGCTGGTGATCACGGTCATGGCACCCACGGCCACATCACCGCCGTAGCGGGCCAGGCTGGAGCTGAAGCTGATGGACAGCAGGCTCTCGGTGGAGAGCATAACGAAGGTGGAAATGCCCAGTGCCAGCACGGGCATGATGATCTTCCCTTCCAGCTTCATGTCCTCTTTGCGGATCTTGAGGATGGTCTTGGGGCCGGTGAGGAAGCGGATGACCCAGATGGCACCCACTGCCTGGCTCAGCACGGTGGCAATGGCAGCGCCCTTTACGCCCATGCCCAGCCCAAAGATGAGGACGGGGTCCAGCACGATGTTGATGACCGCGCCGATAACGGTGGTCAGCATACTGATCTTGGCAAAGCCCTGCGCAGTGATGAAGGTGTTCATGCCAAGCACGATCAGCACGCAGATGGTGCCCAGAATGTAGATGCGGCTGTAAGCCAGAGCGTAGGGCAGGGTGGTGTCACTGGCACCAAACAGCCGCAGCAGGGTGGGTGCGGCGGCGTAAAAGACGATGGTCAGGACGACCGAGAAGAGCAGCAGCATGGTAAAGCTGTTGCTGACGATCTTTTCTGCCTGCTTCTTGTCGCCCTGGCCCATGGCGATGGCGGTGCGGGGCGCGCCGCCGGAGCCGATGAGCATGGCAAAGGCGTTCAGAAGCATCAGGATGGGGGTAAACAGGCCCACGCCGGTCAGAGCCGCCGCGCCGATCCCCGGGATGTGGCCGATGTAGATGCGGTCCACGATGTTGTACAGCAGGTTGACCACCTGCGCCACAACGGCGGGGATCATCAGCTGGAGCAGGAGCTTTTTCACGTCACCCGTGCCCATATCCTGCTGTTTTTTCTGCGTTTGTGCCATGGAAAGTGTCTCCTTTGGTTTGGGCGAGACGGAGAGGGCTTCCCTCAGAACGTCAGGCCGAAGTTCATCTCGTAGTAGTTGCCTGCGGCATCACGGTAGGCGTAAGCCTTGCCGTTCTCGTCCTTCATGCTGTCGGGCATGTAGGCATCCTTTGCAAAGCCGGGCACGTCGTTGGGGCTGATGCAGACACCGTCCGCGTTCACAGCCAGCACCTCGTCGCCCTTGGGCAGGGTCAGGGGCAGCTTGCCAACGGGAGCAAAGCGGCCGAACATCACATCCAGCGTTGCGGAGGGGTAGGTGTCAAAGCCGACGGTCAGAGCGTCGGAGATCTTCTCCACATTGCCGACCTCCCAGGCCAGCGGGCAGTTGATGTTGGAAACGACCTTGCCGCCGTGTGCGTGGACCGCAGCAGCGATACCGGCCAGACGGTTTGCGCCCACCAGAGTGGTCTCCTTGTGGGTCTCGGTGGTGGGCTTGCCGCTCTCATCCACGTTGCAGACAGTCTTGTCCTCGCAGATGTCCAGCTCCAGGTAGCCCGGGGTGGCGTTGAAGTATGCACCGGACTGGGGGCTGACCATCAGCAGGGCCACCTGGGCCTCATCGGGGGTGTCCACCAGAGTGACATTGCCCAGCATCTCGCGCAGGGCCTTGGTGGCGGCCTCACCGGCCTCGGCGCTCTTGCCAAAGGCCTCAGCGTAGACCTTGGTGCCGTCCTTCAGGGGCAGGGTGCCGTCGTTCTTCAGCAGGACAACGGACTCGCGGTGCACGCGGGAAGCTTCCTCCCAGTCGGCCTTGGTGGCAACGACCTCGGCGGCCTTCTTGGGGTCGGCGTAGGTGTCCTCGAACATGCCCTGACGGAACAGCTCGGTCAGGGTGCGGCTGACAGCGCGGTTCAGGCTGGCATCGGTCAGCACCAGATCTTCCTTCTTGAAGCCGGCAGGCACCGCGTGGGTGTCGTAGTAGTCGTTGGTGCCGCGGGCGTAGCTCTCCTCGCCCAGCTCGTTGTCCAGCAGGCCGGAGATCAGGTCCACGCCGCTCTGGGTGACGGCATAGCCGATGCGCTCGGGCTCGTCCAGCATGTCAACGCCCCAGCACATATTGTGAACAATGCCGGTGTCGGAGTTGATGTAGCCCTTGAAGCCCATCTGGCCGCGCAGCAGGCCGTCGATGAACACCTTGTTGTAGGCAAAGCCGTAGGGCTGGAGCTCAATGGGGTTGCCGTTGAAGTCCTCCTGCGGAGCGCTCTTCTCGGCGCTGGGCTTGGAGTAGTAGGGCATGATGGACTCGGCGTTGTGGCGGATGGCGGCGCGGAATGCCGGGATGTGGTACTTCTGCAGGGAGCCGGGGGTGGCGTAGATGTTCCACTGGCCTGCTGCATAGTGGGGGTCAAAGCCGTTCTCACGGGCACCGCCGCCGGGGAAGTGCTTCACGGTCATGGAAACACCCTCGGGGGTAACGCCGTTGCTGCCGCCCTGGATGCCGGGAATCAGGTGGTCAAAGATCTCCTCGATCAGTGCGGGGTCCTCGCCAAAGGTGCCGAAGGTGCGCTGCCAACGGGGGTCGGTGACGCAGTCGGCCATGTACATGTAGCCCTTCTTCAGGCCGCAGGCGTTCCACTCGCGGCGGATGGTGTCGGCGAACTTGTCGATGATGTCGATGCGTGCGGTGCCCTTGACGGCAGCAGCAATGCCCAGGGTGCCGGGATAGGTGGCAAACACGCCGGTGGCATCGTTCATGCCGAACACGACCTCACCGTTCTCGTTGCGGCTGTTGGACATGACCTGCATGGGAACAAAGTGATCGCAGGTCTCGGTCAGGTACTGCAGCTGGTTCAGGTAATCTGCCAGATCCTCGGGCGTGGGGCTCTCGCGCAGGATGACGTGGCGGTTGAAGCTCTTCTTGACCATGTCAGAGGTGCTGGGCAGGGACTGGGAGCCGAAGATGCTGTCGGAGACGTTCACGGGTGCCTCGTCCAGCAGACCGCTCTCGTCCGCCACGGGCTTGTGGCCGTTGGCTGCCAGACGGGGGGAGGGATACTTGGGGCCCATGCGCCAGTCGGAGGTGAAGATCTGGCCGATCTTCTCGCTGGTGGTCAGAACCTTGACATAGGCCTCGGCGCGCTCAGCCGGGGTCAAGCGCCAGTCGTTGACTGCGCTGACGGTGCCGGTGCCGTCGATGTCCTTGAAATACAGGCCGTCCTGCTCGATGACCTTGCGCTCCACAGTGCTGATGGTGGGGCCGTTGGGGTTCTGATAGCGCTTTACGCGCTCGGATGCTTTCACTGCCATAGTGTTTTCTCCTTTTCTTTTGAACGCAGCGGCCCATGCCACAGAGCCGCAGATGCTATACCTATTATAATAGGCCGCCGCGCGGAACAACTAGAAAATTTTTTGGATATTTCCGCACTTTCCTTGTATTCTTTTTTGCGCGCGGTTGGAATACAAGTCTTTTTTGTGGAATGTGCTGTACTAGTATCTTACAATCATGTGCAAAATGACGAACGCTGTTTTTTAAAACTGTTGATTTCGCCCAAGGAGAGTAAAATTGTCCTGTTTTCCCACAAAATTTTACTAACAGAAATTTGAGGGATAGTTCATAATGTATACATAAAAATCCCCCGGTTCGCGATGTGGCAGCCGCAGCCCACGGGGGACCGAATGAAAGGCCGGAGTGAGTGGCAGCACACCGGCCGCAGAATTGAAAGGAGAGCTTCTCTATGGCAAAGGTCAAACAGCCGCTTGAAGAAAACGGCATCCACAGAGCGAAAATGTGGGAGATCATGATGTACGCTCTGAACAACACCTCCACCAACACCTACATGGTCGTGGTCGGTTACATCAGCTACTTCCTGATCGGTATCGTCGGTCTGGCATCCGTGCTGGCCGGTTCTATTGTTACCATCATGCGTGTCTGGGACGGTGTCACCGACCCGTTCGTTGGTATGATGGTCGATAAGACCAACGGCAAGTTCGGCAAAAACCGTCCGTTCATTGTCATCGGTCAGATCATCATGTTCGCCACCACCTTCGTGATGTTCAACTTCATCCCCAAGATGGGCACTGGTGTCCGCTTTATTGCGTTCATCATCATCTACATGATCTACATCATTGGCTACACCTGCCAGTGCGTTGTCACCAAGTCTGCTCAGACCTGCCTGACCAACGATCCCAAGCAGCGCCCCATCTTCGCAATGTGCGATACTGTGTATAACATTGTTCTGATGAACATCATGTTCCCCATCATTGTCACCGATGTCCTGGTGCCCAAGTTCACCCTGACTGCCGAGGCCAACGCTGCCGAGATCGCTTCTCTGGTGGCACAGAACCCTGCTCTGGCAGGCATCGTGGAGAAGTCCGGCGGCAGCCTGTCCGCTTTCTACAACCCCGGCCTGTTCACCACCATGCAGCTGATGTTCGGCGGCCTGTCCGCTGTCTTTGCAGTCTGCGCCATCATCGCCCTGTGGCGTAAGGACAATCCGAAGTACTTCGGTCTGGGCACCACCCAGAAGGTCGGCATCAAGGATTACGTTGACACCCTGGCTCACAACCGTGCCATCCAGATGCTGGTGGTCTCCGCATCTACCGATAAGCTGTTCATGTCCACCAAGAGCAACGCTACCGTTATGATCTGCCTGTTCGGCATCATCTTCGGCAACTATGCCGCATTCTCTAGCTACTCTCAGATCACCTCTATCCCCATCTGCCTGATTTCTCTGCTGCTGATGAACAAGATCGCTCGTCAGATGGGCCAGAAGGCATCCATGCTGGTGGGTACCTGGGGCGGCATCATCGGCTCCATCGCCATCACCCTGTTCCTGTTCTTCTTCAACCCCAAGGGCGATGCTTCCAAGTTCTCTCTGCCCGCATTCCGCCTGATCCGTCCTGACACCTGGGGCACCCTGTTCACCGGCTGGACCACCACCGCTTTGATCTTCGTGCTGCTGGTCATCGCATGGTCCGGCGTGCAGGCACTGTCCTCCTCCATCGTTATCACCATGACCGCTGACTGCGCTGACTACGAGGTCTATCGTACCGGTAAGTACGTTCCCGGCCTGATGGGCACCCTGTTCAGCTTCGTGGATAAGCTGGTCTCCTCTTTGGCTGCTACCGTTGTGGCTCTGTTCTACTCCATGGTCGGCTTCAAGGACGCTCTGCCCGACACCATGACTCCGTACTCTGACGGCATCTTCTGGGCAACCATCGGCTGCTTCGTCCTGCTGCCCATCGTTGGCTGGCTGTGCAACGTTGTGGCTATGCACTTCTATCCCCTGACCAAGGAGAAGATGGCAGAGATCCAGGCTGAGATCGGCCGCATCAAGGCTGAGGCTGCTGCAAAGCAGGCTTAATGCCAACCATCTCCCTGCGGAAATTTTGAATCCGGGACAGCGCCGCTGTCCTGCATCGTAACCGGAAATGTCCTGCGGCGGGCCATCCTCTGCCGCAGGACTTTCTGATACCCTGAGACCCGGAAGGAATACCACTATGGCAGAAGAAAACAAGCTGAACCAGACCCCTGAGATCACCCCGGCCCCCGCCGCTGAGGCCCCGGAAAAGGCCCCCACCACCGGCGAGCTGCTGGGCGATGTGGAGCACTACGACGAGGAAAAGGACGATTGGAGCACCGGCTATTACGGCACCGGCAGCCGCCAGCAGGTAACGGACGATGTGTTCCACAAGCTGGAGACCGGCGAGGAGCTGACCCGGGATGACTTTATCAAGGCGGAGCTGGCGCTGCAGGATGCCAAGCTGGAAGCCGGCATCGATCTCGAAAAGGAGAAGAGCCCGGGCCTCATTGGTAAGTATCACGATTGGAAAAAGAACCGCGTAAGGCACAAGGTGAACAAGAAGAAGTACCTTCTGCTCTGCCTGTTTCTGGGCTGGTGCGGCGGCCACCGCTACTATGAAAAGCGGTATGCGCTGGCGGCCTTCTACACCCTGTTCTTCTGGAGCGTGGTGCCCTTCTTCCTCTGCGTGACCGACCTTCTCATTGCACTGCCCATGCAGGCCGATGAGAACGGCGACATCCTGATCTGACATCTTCCTCTATTCATTCATTTACCTCCTAGCGCCAGAAAGGGCCTGCGGCATTTGCCGTGGGCCCTTTCTGGTGTTTGCAGACCCGTTCTCCGGCGCAGAACATAGTGGCAGCTAACTGGCGTTGTGCTATACTAGTATATCAATTGATTGTGCAATAAGCACAATAGATTTTTTCACGTTCGTGAAATTTTTCCCATAATCGTAAGAATGACCTGTTTTACCTTAAAATATTACTAACAGATATATCAAAAAACGTTCATAATATAGACATAAAGCTTCGGACGGGCTGGTACGCAGTGGCAGCTGTAAGCCCCATGGAGAAAACGGAGAATGTTCCTGTGTGAACAAAGGAGAGAATGAAATGGCAAAAACCAGAAGTCTGCCGGATAAGTTCTATGATAAGGACTATGAGCACAACGGCATCCACCGCGTTCCCCTGTGGCGTATCGCAGGCTACGCACTGAACAACACCGCAACCAATACGTACCTGTTCCTGATGAACTACGCTACCTACTACCTGATGGGCTGGGTCGGCGTTGGCATGATGGTCGCTTCTTCCCTGACCATGATGATGCGTATCTGGGACGGTGTTACCGACCCCTTCGTCGGCTTCATGGTCGATAAGACCAACGGCAAGTTCGGCAAGAACCGTCCGTTCATTGTGATCGGTCAGATCATCCTGTGCGTCACCAGCTGGATCGCCTTCCATGTCACCCACAAGCTGCCTCAGGGCGTGCGCTTCCCCTTCTATGTGGTCGTTCTGATGGTCTACTACCTGGGCTACACCTGCCAGTGTGTTGTTACCAAGTCTGCACAGAGCTGCATGACCAATGACCCCAAGCAGCGCCCCATGTTCGCTTCCTTCGACGGCGTGTTCAACACCCTGCTGTTTGCTATCATTGGTATTATCGTTCCTCGTATTGCTAACAGTTACAACGATGTGGGCGGCTACACTTCTCTGGAGTTCTTCGATACCATGTGGAAGATGACCGCCATCTTGTCCGCCTGCTTCACCCTGATCGCTGTGATCTCCATCACTCCCAAGGATCGTTCTGAATTCTTCGGTACCGGCAAACCCGTCAAGGTCGGCCTGAAGGACTACTGGGATACCCTGAAGAACAACCGTGCCATCCAGATGCTGGTCCTGTCCGCATCTACCGATAAGCTGGGTTCTTCTGCAAAGTCCAGCGCCGTCATGGTCGCCATGTTCGCCTGCATCGCCGGTTCCAACCTGCTGCAGAGTAACGTTACCGGTCTGGTGACCATCCCCAGCACCATCGTGTGCTTCCTGTTCATCAGCTTCTTTGCTACCCGTCTGGGTCAGCGCAAGGCAATGCTGATCGGTTCCATTGGCGGTCTGATTACCAATGGCGCACTGGCAGCCCTGTGGCTGCTGGGCGATCCCACCACCATGACCTCCAACCCCGCTACCGGCGCTCTGAACTGGGGCTACTTCCTGATCCTCTACCTCGTTCTGACTATCATCACCGCCGGTTTCCAGGGCATCTCCGGCAACATCGTTATCCCCATGACCGCTGACTGCGCCGACTACGAAGTCTACCGTACCGGCAAGTACGTCCCCGGCCTGATGGGCACCCTGTTCAGCTTCGTGGATAAGCTGGTCTCCTCTTTCGCACCCATGGTCGCCGGTGTCATGTTCAGCATGTGCGGCTACACCGACCACAATCCCGTTATGGGTGACCCCATTACCCCGGGCCTGCGCGGCGGCGTTGTCTTCTGCGCTTACGGCATGATCATGCTGGGCCTGGTCTGCAACCTGATCGCTATGAAGTTCTATCCCCTGACCAAGGAGAAGATGGAAGAGATCCAGGATGAGGTCGCTCAGATCAAGATGAAGACCATGGCTGAGAACGCCTAATTGGTACTTGCAATTTTCTGCGGAAACCTGTAAAATCAAATAGGAAAACCGCTCGCCCTTGCGGCGGGCGGTTTTCTGCTTTTGGAACAAAATTCAGACAAGAGGTACATCGTAAATGGAAGAAAAGACACAGTGGGTAAAGGACCCGGACCACGGGATCATCTGGAACACCATCGACCACCTGTTATACTGGAAAGAACACCGTGAAAAGCACTGTGTCAGCCGCAAGAAGTATATGCGCCTGTGCATTCTGGGTGCGTTTGGTGCCCACCAGTTCTATGCCAAGCGCCCGGTGCTGGGCCTGCTGTATCTGGCAACCTTCTGGAGTGGTTTCTCTGCCGCTATGACCATCGTGGACTTCATCATTGCCGTGCCCATGAAACCGGACGAGGACGGCAACATCTGGCTGTAAAAAGCCCTCTGGCGGCCTGCTGGGCCGGAAAGGAAAACACCCTATGGATAATGTCATGCAGTTTCTGTTCAACACCAACCACGAGCAGCCCAGCATCCTGGTCTGGGTCCTGCTGATCGTGATCGCGGTCGTGATTCCCAATTACGTCAGATATCGGATGGAGCAGAAGCACTCCAATGATTCTGTTCCCACCCAGAACCCTGCCCGCTCTGCCCCGCGCAAGAAGAAGCGCAGCAAAAAGCGCTGAGCCGCAGGCTGGGGCAGCATGGTAAAGATGCTTTGATATTTCATGATTTCCCATAACCGAAAGGGCCCTGCAAATGCCGCAGGGCCCTTTTGGTTTGCCAGCGTGTGTGGAGATGAGAAAATAGATTGACGACTGATAGCAAATGTGCTATCATAAGGCTGAGGGATAAGCCGCACATAGAAGAGGAACATGAATGTATACAGTCGAATTTTACGAGAACGACAGAGGCGTTTCCGAACTGTGGGACTTTTTGGAAGAGCTGCGGATAAAAAGCGCATCCAATAAGGATGCGCGAATACAGTATAAACAGATCGTGTTGTATATCCAGCTGCTGCAGGACAACGGAACACGGCTTTCCGAGAATGTGACGAAGCATCTGATGGATGGCATCTGGGAGCTGCGTCCGGGAAATAACCGGGTATTCTACTTCTGTTGGCGGGGTGACCGGTTTGTGCTGCTGCACCAGTTTCGGAAGAAATCGCAAAAAACGCCGCGGCGTGAAATTGAACGAGCAAAAGCAGAACGTGATGATTGGCTTGCAAGAAAGGGTGAGTGAATATGAGGACCTGGAACGATTATAAGGAGCATGTGGCAGCTGCTGACCCGGAAATTGCAAAGGATATCCGGGAAGCGGAAGCAATGTCTGCAATCGTGAAAGCAATGGTAGAGCAGCGCAATGCGATGGGATTGAGCCAGCGGGAGCTGGCAGCGAGGTGCGGCATTCCGCAATCCTCGGTGGCACGGATCGAATCCTTTAAGACGATGCCCAATCTGGATACCCTGCTGAAGATCTTCCAGCAGCTGGGCTTGAAATTGACCATCTCGGTGGCCTGATTCATCTTGCCATTTGCCGCATATAAAAACCGCCCCGGCGGCTGCTTTGTGCAGTGCCGGGGCGGTTCGTTCATTTTTGGTGTTCAGATGCAGGAAGTACTTACTTCTTGATCTTGATCAGCTGTGCGTTCAGGCTCTCGATAAAGCCATCAGGCATGTTGATCATCTTAGCCATAGTCTCAGGGGTCATGCGCTTCATCATATCCCACATGCCAACGCCGGGCTTGATGTCAAAGTTGGTGGCCAGCTTGACAGCCCTGGTGGCGAGAGCCAGAGCCTCTTCGTTCTTGGAGAGATCCTCCATGCTGTCCTTGATGCTGTAATAGCCCTCGGGGAACTCCATCGGAGCCTTCAGATCCAGGCTGCCGACCTGCTTGAACCAGTTGGCAACGCCCTCCTGACGCTCGTTGAACTCAGGCAGGGTGTAGTAATCAGGCTCCTTCTCGACCTTTTCCAGCGTGATGGAATCCTTCACGTCACCGGCAACGGCCAGGATGGTGTTGAAGCCCTCTTCCAGAGCAACATTGAACTTGAACACGCGGTGTGCAGTCTGCTGGCCGACTTCCTTGCCGTTGACGTACAGCACAACGGTGTCCTGGTTGGAGTAGACCTTGATCTCGGTGGTCTCGCCTGCGCGCTGTGCATGGCGGCGGCCGGCGATGTGGACCATGGGCAGCTTGGACCAGTATGCCTGGTAGACAAAGTAGCTGTCCTTCTTGGTCTTGCGGTCAATGGTCATCAGGCCCTTGTTGTTGCGGCCTGCAACGCCGCCCTCGTGGCGGGCAGCACAGCCAAAGTCGAACATGTTCCAGCAGTGGGTAGCCCACACCCAGGGACGATCCTCGAACACCTGAGCCAGATGCTCGTGGTACAGTGCCTGATACTCCTCGGTGTAGTCCTTGCACTGGGGATCGTTGCTGTGCCAGTTGATGATGCCCTCGGTGCCGTACTCGGAGATGCCGATGCAGATGTCGGGGTGCTCGGCGTGGAACTTGTCCAGCCAGGGGCCGTTCTGCTCCATCTTGCCGCCGTACCAGCCGAAGTAGTGGTTGTAGCTCTCTACATCGGTAATGTGATGCATGGGGCCGTCAACAGGGGTGTTGGAGACGTGGGCAATGGTGGTGAGACGGGTGGGATCCAGCTCACGCACCAGCTTCTGCAGGTCGTGGTGGTTGTCCACCAGCTCCTGGCAGATGCCGCCGATCAGGATCTCGTTGGACAGGCCCCAGAACATGATGGAGGGGTGGTTGTAGTTCTGGATGATCAGTTCGGTCATCTGGTGACGGCAGTTCTGGTGAGCGGAGGGATCCTTCTTAAAGACGCTGATGAAGGGGATCTCAGCCCAGACGGCGAAGCCCAGCTCGTCACATGCGTCGTAGAAGTCCTGGCTGTGCTGATAGTGGGCCAGACGGATGGTGTTGGCACCCAGCTCCTTGATGAGCATGGCATCCTCGTAGTGATCCTCAGCGGTCAGGGCGTTGCCCTTGTACAGACGATCCTGATGGCGAGCCACGCCGCGCAGCGGGGTGGGCACGCCATTGATGGAGAAGCCGTCGTTCGGGGTCACAGTATAGCTGCGGACACCCACGTTGGCGTAGATCTCGTCAAAGGTCTCGTTGTTCTTCTGCAGGCGGGCGGTCACGGTGTACAGGTTGGGCTCGTCCATGCTCCACAGCTGGGCATCGGGAACGTACAGGGTGACCTTGGTGCTGTCGCAGGGGCGCACGCCGGAAGCAACTTCGTTGCCGTAGCAGTCCTCGATGCTGTACATCACGGTATAGGCCTCTTCGCCGTTGGTGACCCAGCTCTCGATCTCAAAGGTGGCACCGCCGTCCTCGGTGGGCTTGGGGGTGACCTTGATGCCGGGGCCGCCGAAGTAGTCCAGGTCAAAGTGGGTGCCAGGCACGCTGATCAGGTTCACGCCGCGGTACAGGCCGCCGTAGAAGGTGAAGTCGGCGGAAGCGGGGTACATGGAGGGGGTGTCCTCGTTGGAGACCTCGATGGTCAGCTCGTTGTCGCCCTCGTGGCACAGGTCGGTGACATCGGCACGGAAGATGGAGAAGCCGCCCTCGTGGGTGGTTGCCACCTGGCCGTTGACCTTCACGGTTGCGGCCAGAGCAGCTGCCAGCACCTCAACGTAGGTGCGGCCGCCAGCCAGAGGCTGCTTGGGCTGGGTAAAGGTGCGGGTGTAGACACCGGTGGTGCGCAGATAGCTGCCGTTGCCGTCCATGCCGTCCACAGCGTTCCAGGTGTGGGGCAGGGTGACCTGCTCGGTGGGACGCTCGCCCTTGGGGAAGGACAGGGTCCAGTTTTCGTTCAAGGAAATGATCTCTCTCATCGATACTGCTCCTTCTGGTTTTCTTCTTTGTTTCGGCGGCCTGTATGGCAGAAGAAATGCCGGAAACAGGCCGGTTGTTAATTTCAGTATAGCACAACAGAGGGGGGCAGAGTTTGTACAATCTTTTGGCAAAATAGTAATATTTTGTGAAAATCCAGACGATGATTCCACGATTTTACAATCTGGCCCTTGGAAACGACAGCACAGCATGAAATAGATGCCCCGGAGCAGAGAAGAAAAGGAGGGTGCCGTTCCCGCAGAGGGAGGCAGCGGCTTCCGCTCATCCCTGACCAGAGGGCCTCTTTGGCGCTGTGGGTCCCTCCGGCAGAAAGTGTTGACGGAACGGTGGCTTTTTGCTATAATTATATAGCTATGAATATGGAGATGTATCGAAGTGGTCGTAACGAGAACGACTCGAAATCCAAGTGGATGCTTCGCCGGATGTCTCCATATCACACGAGGAAACGTCAGAATTTGATGTTCTGGCAGGCTTTTTGACCTGTCTGAACGATGCGTTTTCTAACAATATTCTAGCATTAAATTTCTAAGATTCAAGAGGAAATCGACGATATACAAATTGCAATTTCTTCTCAGAATACAACGTGGAGTAGTACTCAAGTGGTCGAAGAGGCGTGACTCGAAATCTCGTAGGCCCTGCAAGGGGCGCCAGGGTTCAAATCCCTGCTACTCCGCCAGAGGCGTGGATTCATACGAATCTACGCCTTTTTATTTGCCCTTTTGCCGTTCGGAGAGCTGGAACGCCGGCGGAAATCGGTTCTCAAATGTCGGTTCTCTCCTGAATTCTCTCCAACGGTCAGATTGACCAGACCACGGTTGAATCTGGTTGAAATACTACCGATTGTTGAAGATTGGAATAGAAAGATTCACTTTTTCGTTTCTAACAGCTCTGCGATCACGCCAGCAGAACCCTCCTTGCTCTTGTAATCGAGATGTGCGTAGATGTCAGCGGTGGTCGAGAAGGTGCTGTGACCCAGCCACTCCTGAACCTGCTTCATCGACACGCCGTTCATGACCATCAGGCTGGCACAGCTGTGGCGCAGATCGTGGAACCGGATGTGCGGCAGACCATACTGCCGGAGCAGCCATTCAAAGTGTTCCGTCACAAAGTTGGGGCGGAGCAGCTTGCCTTCCTGATCGGTGCAGACAAAGTCCAGATAATCGGTGCGGTAGTTCTTGCCGAACAGCCTGCGGTAAAGCTGCTGCTTTTCCTTCTGCTTGAGCAGTTCGGCTTCCACAGCCGGGATCAGCGGCAGAGTGCGGCAGCTGGTCTTGTTCTTCATCACGTCGCTGACGACCGGAACATACTTGCCGTTCACCCGCTGTTCTGTGACTTTGTGGTTGATGGTCATGGACTTCCGCTCAAAGTCGATGGACGACCATTTCAGCCCCAGCACCTCACTGCGGCGCAGACCGTAGTAGGCCGTGATGAGAATGCACAGGTGAAGCGGGTCATCCTGCGAGACTTCCAGCAGCTGCTGGACCTCATCCTTGGTGTAGAAGTTGGGCCGGAAGCTGTTCTTCTTGGGCCGGTCTACTTTCAGCATCGGATTGACTTCCAGATAGTCCTTGCGCACGGCATCCTTGAACGCCTTGCCGAAGATGGCGTGGTAGTGGATAACGGTGTTGGTGGTGCAGCCATCCAGCAGGATCTTCTCCTGAAACTCGTCCAGTACCTGCGGCGTGACCTCGCAGAGCTTCAGGCTCAGCGGTTTGAAGTATTGCGTGATGCGACCCTGAATCATCTGGTTGTAGCTGATGAAGGTGGCGGTCTGGATGGAAGCCTTGTGAATCTGAATCCACTCGTTGAGATAATCCAGAAACAGCATCTCCGACTTGCTGGCCGTTCTGACCGGCGCAGGGATAGGCTTGGCTGTCCGGGTGTCTACTTTTTCGTAAGCACCGCCCCGGCCTGTGGGCAGTTCGCCCGTTTCGTCATACCGGAGCAGGACTTCGTGGAGCATGGCTTCGGCCTTGCGCTTGTTGCCGCGCACGGTCAGACCAGTGGAGATCCACTTGATCTTCCGCTTGCCGTTGGCATCGTAAAGGTTGAGTACGAAATAGAAACGTCCATTTTTCTCTTGGACAGACCCTGTTGTTTTCATCATAAACCTCCTTGTGGTTTAACAGGCGTGCTGTCCGTTGCTGCAATCACAGCATACCACATCCAGCGGCGGATTTCCAGCCGGGAAGGTGCTCTGCCCGGTGAGCAGGAACTCGATCACACTCAGCTTCGGGATACGATAGGTGCGGCCGATTTTAAGCGCAAATAGGCGGCGGGAACGGATCAGTTCCCCAACTGTATGGCGGTTCAGACCGAGCATCTCCGCAGCCTGCTGAAGGCTGACGGCATCGGGGTAACCGGGAAACATCTGGGAATAGGCATTGTTAAACTTCATAGGCACTCCTTCAGCATAAGTAGTATAAGGTCAAAAGTGTGTGCCACCTGCGGTTATATTCTTTGCAGCAAGGCTGCGGTCAGGCGGCAATGTAAAGAGAGCTGACAGTAGTTTCAACTCTCGCATCGCAGATAGACTTGCAGCCCATCTGCGTCAATATGATATAGGTCTCCCATATTCGCCCTCGGCACCCTAGGAGTGGGGAATCGTCCGGCAGCGGATTCACACCGCACCATTGGCGTTTCAGCCACCCCGTCTTCGTCATGACCGGGCTGCGAATTACAGAAGTACCTTTTGTGAAGTACCGGACGATTGAGCTGTTCTGTTTTCAAAGAACGGAGTTATATAGAAAATCCTCGGAATTTAAGGCTTCCGAAAAATTGTCCCTCTAATTGGTAGCCGACGAAAAAGGCCAAAATATAACCTGAAAAAGAAATTTGTTGAAAAGTTCTTGAAAAATATAGTTGATGCGGCCACTCGGTTAAAATAACGTCGGTCCATGGGGCGACCGATGGAGGGTAGAACTTTGCAACAATGGCAGTGCCTGAAGTTGAAAGTGGTCTTGAAAAAAGATGCCCTCAATAGGTAGCCGACGGGAAAGGCCATTCTGCACCCACAACTTATAACCTGTAACCAAGATGTAATCATTCAAATCGATATTCGCCAAAAAAGAAGGCTGGATTTCTCCAGCCTTCAAAAAGTATGTATCAATAATTTTTGCTCAGAATCTTCTCAAGCGTATCCGCAAACTTGGCATCCTGCTCCTTCGTCCGCTTTGGGCTCCCCTTGGGGTGCTTTCCGGCACGGAGGAGCTTTTTGCTTTCATACCGTCGCAGCATAAGAGCGTCTATGTTGTCGGCGGTGTATTCCAGACCATTCTGGTTCAGCACTCGTGCGCACTTGGCAAGGCACATGCTGGCCAGCCCGTAGTCCTGCGTCACAACCACATCTCCTGGTTTTACCCGGTTGACGAGAGCAAAATCCACGCTGTCAGAACCTTTATCGAATACCAACGTCTGCGCACTTTCCCGCTCGATTTGGTGAGCTGTGTCGCACAGGATGATAACCGGAACGCCGAACCGCTTTGCAATCTGCAACGTCAGATCGACGACCGGACAACCGTCTGCATCAATCAAAATGGTCATGTGTGTTCCTCCATCGTCCATCGAAAGGCTTTCGCGGTACGCAAATCAGCGTCCTTAAAGTGCCCGCCGCTGTTCCACTCAAGGGTGCAGTCTGCGCCACGCTCTATAAGTCGGCTGTGCAGGGTGCGGATGTTATCACCCACCACAGCCATGACGGCGTTTTTCGTATGATCTTCCTTGTCGCCAAGGCTCAGATAAACGCGCTGTGCCTGCATCGGGTGCCGCTGTTCAAACTCCATCCAGCCCGGAAACCACACCGAGGGAGATGCGGCGGCGATACCGTAGAACAGATCAGTCTGGGTGGATGCCCACAGCGCAAACAGCCCGGCCAGCGAATAGCCACCCAGAATGATTTTGACATTTTCCGGGAGAGGATACTGCTGCTTCAGTGTGGGAATGACATGTTCCGTCAGAAAGCGCAGGGTGTCCGTAGCATTGCCACCGAAACCCTGCTTCCCCCAAACGGCAGGAGACTTCCACGGAGAAAGTGCATCGTTCCAGCTTTCCACCGGAATAGCCGCAAACAAAAAGTGGTGCGCACTCTGTGCAATAGCGGCAATCTCGCTTTCCATGCTTTGCAGCTCGTGCTCGCCGGTCATTTGGAGCAGCAGGTATTCCGCATGGGCTTCGCCGTAAATGCGGCAAGGTCTGTTCCCGATTTGCATTGTCTGTGCAGTCACTGCGACGTCCTCCCGAAAAAATTTGATAAGCCCAGTATAGCAACTGAAAAATCATTTTGCAATTCAAAAGGCGTTCATAGCCGTAGCAAGCAGTGTCTTCGTATATACAAAGACCATTTTTGCATTGCAAAATGCTTGTTGGGAAATCCCAAACCCCTGAACTGCATCCGACGGATGCAGGCTGCGCGTTTTTTGCAAAACGCTTTTGCGACTTGCAATTTTGTTCATCAAACTTGTATTTCTTTGCCGGAACCGTTGCGCTTTGCCGCCCAACTTGTTATTATTAAACGTGAAAGAACTTTCACAGAGAAACGGAGAAAACACCATGCCTACTTTGGAATGGATCGGAAAAAGCAAAGTTGTCAATCATCATCAGGAAGTGCCGTTCCGTGTGTTGGAGCGTCAGTACAGCTTTGACGAAATGGGCAAGCACACCGAGGACAACGGCAGTGAGAACATGATCATCCACGGTGACAATTTGGAGGCGCTGAAGTCACTGCTGCCCCGATATGAAGGAAAGGTTAAGTGTATTTACATTGATCCACCATATAATACGGGCAATGAGAAGTGGTGCTACAATGACAATGTCAACGACCCCCACATTCAAAAATGGCTGGGCGAAGTCGTTGGTAAAGAAGGCGAGGATTTGACACGCCATGACAAGTGGCTCTGCATGATGTATCCTCGGCTGATGCTGCTGCAGAAGTTGTTGGCGGATGATGGTGCGATTTTTATTAGCATTGACGACAACGAGCTTTACAACTTGAAATCCATCTGTGATGAAATCTTTGGTGCGAGCTGTTTCGTTTCCAATATTTCGTGGCAGCGCACTTACTCCACTCGAAATGATTCTAAAGGCATCGTAAACGAGGTGGAGCATATTCTGGTATACAGCAAACAGCCAGGATGGAATCCCAACAAGTTATCTCGTACCAAAGAAATGAACGCACGTTACTCTAACCCGGATAACGATGTATGTGCATGGAAAAGCACAGATGCTTTTGCACCCGGAGCTACAACGCATCAAGGAATGGTTTATGCTATTCAGAATCCATTTACAGGCGTACTTCTTTACCCGTCTAATGGACGTTGCTGGTCTTTAGGACAGGATCAGATGTTTGAAATCATGTCGCAGTGGGGCGAGTATGAATTGCGCGAGATAGCGGATGCTCAGAAAAGAGCATCAATATGCGGAGTGTCAGAAGCGCAGGTTAAAAGTGGTGTTAAAGCAATCATGCTATCTGACAGCGTGGAAGATGCTGCACAAAAGGCAGCTGCGATTTATAATCGCGGACAGTGGCCATTGTTCTACTTTGGTCAAGGTGGAAAAGGTGGAATTCGTAGAAAACATATCTTGATAATGTCGGAGGTCGCGTTCCCACAAACTTCTGGCCGTTTTCTGAAACTGGTCATACAGATGAAGCAAAAAAAGAGATGTTGACGATTTTTTGACGGGAAGGCACAGTTTGACACGCCTAAGCCTCGCCGCCTTATTGAATTTGTGCTGAGGATTGCAGGTTCTGAGGATGCGCTGATTCTTGATTCCTTTGCCGGCTCTGGAACAACTGCCCATGCGGTGCTAAATATGAACAAAGCGGATGGAGGACACCGCAAGTTTATTCTGGTGGAGATGGGCGATTACGCCGATACTACGACTGCTGAACGTGTGAAGCGTGTGATCAACGGCTATGGCAAAGACAAGAACGCCGTAGAAGGCACTGGTGGCAATTTCAGTTACTACGAACTTGGCGAGCGGCTGCTTCTGCCGGATGGCAACCTGAATGAAAGCATCGGCACAGACAAAATCCGTGACTACATCTGGTATACGGAAACGAAGAAACCTGCGGTGAATCAACAGAACGAAAGCCCATATTTTCTCGGTGAGAACAACCACACCGCTTACTATTTCTACTATGAGCCAGACCAGATGTGCGTGTTGGACTATGCTTTTTTTGTCTACCATTCCGGAAAAAGCGGAAAACTATCTGATTTATGCTGACCGATGTGCATTGAGTGAGAGTGATTTGCTGCGGTTTGGTATTACGTTTAAGAAAATTCCGCGCGACATTGCGCGGGTGTAAGGAGGACGGCTCTTATGGAATTGAAAAATTATCAGAAAGCCGTCATTCGGGATTTGGAACGCTATCTGGAAATCCTGATAAAGACAAAGAACATCGAAACAGCCTATACTCGGCTCTGGCAGGAGAAAGATGTAAAAGTCGGATTTGGCGGAATGCCCAAGTATCAGAATATTCTGCCCGGTGTGCCAAATGTCTGCCTGAAAGTTCCTACGGGCGGCGGCAAAACATTTTTGGCTGCAAATGCCATCGAGCCGATTTTCTCCGCACTGGGTGTGGTAAAACGCCGTGCAGTGGTTTGGTTGGTTCCGTCAGATGCTATCCTGACTCAAACCTTGGCTGCATTGCGTGACCCTGCACATCCTTACCGCCAGAAAATTGATGTTGCCTTTGGCAGCCGTGTAGAAGTGTATACCAAAGAACAGCTTTTGATGGGGCAGCACTTCAATATCTCTGCGGTCAACGAGCAGCTTTCCATCATGGTGCTGTCTTACGATTCGTTCCGTGGCAAGAAGGAGCAGCTCAAGGCCAAGCAGGAGAACAGCAGCCTTGTTGCGCTGGCAAATGCACTGGGCGAACCTGATATGCCGCTGGAAGATACCGACCCGACCGCCTTGATGCAGGTCATCAATCAGCTGCATCCGTTGGTTATCGTGGACGAAAGCCACCATGCGCGCAGCAACTTGAGCAAGCAGATGCTGCAGAACTTCAATCCCTGCTTTGTGCTGGATCTGACGGCAACGCCCACTAAGGAAAGCAATATCATCTCCATTGTGGATGCGATTCACTTGAAACGCGAGAACATGGTCAAGTTGCCTGTCATCGTGATGAATCGCAACAGCCAGCAGGATGTGCTGCATGATGCCATCGAGATGCAGCGGACACTGGAAATTCACGCAAAAGATGCCTACGAAAAAGGTGGCAGCTACATTCGCCCCATCGTGCTGTTTCAAGCACAGCCCAAGGGCAAGGAAAATGCAACGACCTTTGAAAAACTGCGCCAACGCCTGATTGCAGCCAACATTCCAGCAGAGCAAATTGCCATCAAGACGGCAGAGATCAACGAGTTGAAAAATGTGGATTTGCTGTCGGAAAAGTGTTCGATTCGCTTTATCATTACAGTCAATGCCTTGAAAGAGGGTTGGGACTGCCCCTTTGCGTATATCCTTGCTTCGCTGGCGAACCGCACCAGTCAGGTGGATGTGGAGCAAATCGTAGGGCGTATTCTGCGCCTGCCCTATACCCGGATACATTCTTCTCCGATCCTGAATACTTCGTATGTTCTGACCTCGTCTGCGGACTTCAAGCGTACGCTGGACGGCATCGTCAAGGGCTTGAATAACGCAGGCTTCACGGACCACGATTACCGTGTGCAGGAAGAAGCTGCCCCGGTCGAGCCGCTGCCCAAAGTGGAGCAGACCATCTTCCCGGCACAGCCGACAAACGAAGCAATGCCCGCGGCATCGGCGGAAGAGGAAGAGTTTTTTGATTTCGACCCGACACTGTTGGGCAGCACCTTGGCAAAGGCAAGTGTTTCTCCCTCGGTGCAGAATATTTTTGACCGCTCTGAAAAGGAACAAAACGATTTTGATGTTGCTATGCAGCAGCACCAGAATGACCCGTTGAGCGATTTGCCGCTGGAGGTGCAGGATAAAGTGGATACCTCTCATGTAAACCCGGAGTTTTTGGAGGATGTTCACACCCTCAAACTTCCGAAATTCTGCCTAAAAGTACAGCCATCGCTTTTCTCGCTGTACGACAGCGAAGAACTCTCAAAGGAAAACCTGCTCAGCAACTTTACGTTGAAGGGAAAACCCAGCGCAATCGACTTCGGCCATCTGGACGACGATTTGGCGCAGGTCGATTTGGAAGACTGCGATACCACGACACCGCGTATCTCCAAGCTGAAAGATGATTATCAGCAGTACATGAACAGGCAGTTTCCACTGCTTCCGGGCGAGGATAAACTGCGTATCTGCAAGGATATTATCCACAAGAGCCTTTGCAAGATGAACGCGGTGGATGATAATGAACTGCGGCGTTATGTCGATGGTATCGTGGATAATATGAACCGCGAAGAGCTGGACGCGCTGGAACGGATGCCTGTTAGCTTTGCAGCAAAAATTCGTGCATACGTCATGCAGCTTCAAGAGGAAACTGCACGAGAAAACTTCTACAAGTGGCTGGAAACGGAGAAAATCGTATGTGAACCCCGCTTTCAGTTGACGGAGTATATCACCCTCCCGGATAGCACTTCTTCAATGAGCAAGAGCCTGTACCAGACTGAGGGCAAGATGGATGGGCTGGAATACAAAATGGCTCTGGCAATGACCAACATGGACAATATCCGCTGGTGGCATCGCAACCCGGAGCGTAACAAGTTTTCGTTCTGTTTGAACGGATTCCGCAACCATTACCCGGATTTTATCGTCCACACGACCAGTGGAAAGATTATTCTGATTGAAACCAAAGGCGACCAGCTGGAAAATGCAGAGTCCAGAGAAAAAAATTCGTCTGGGTCGTGCATGGCAGGATGCCGCTGGCAAGCAGGCATACCGCTATTATATGGTGTTCCAGAACAAAGACTTGCAGATGGAGGGTGCATATCGCTTTGATGAGTTTTTGACGCTGTTGAGGGCGTTGTGATAAAAAACGATTTTATAGCGTCACAAGCTTTAAGATTGAAAATATAGGTATACAAGAACAGTTTTTGAGATTATCATAGTAAAGTAATGCTAAATTGGTTTTTGACGATATAATGGCATTGGCGGAAAGAGTGTATATTATTCTTTTGCCCAACTTTTAGAGAAATCTTAAATGTTCACTTTTTGAAATTATTGCAAAGGATATTTTTGAAAATGAGAATAATTGACCTGTTCTCTGGAGTTGGAGGACTAACATTTGGATTTTATTATAGAAAATACAAAGACCATTTTTGTCAGGAATCGAAAAAATCAATTCGTTTTTGCAAATGAATACAATCCGCTTGCAGCTAAAGCATACTCTGAAAATTATCCTGATATTCCTATGAAAAACTGCGATATAAAGTCCTTGAAAGAAAGTGACATAAGAAAATGGATTGGATCGGAACCAGTTGATTTGATAATTGGTGGACCACCATGCCAGTCTTTTAGTACCGTTGGACAACGAAATTACGACGAAAAAGCACAACTGTATACGGAATATTTGAGAGTGTTAAAAATTGCTCGTCCAAAAATGTTCTTGTTTGAAAATGTCCGAGGCAATTTTATCGATGAGAGAAATATTCTATAAAAGAGATGCAGCTGGAAATATCTTGTATGAATTAAAAGATGTTGAGGGTAGAGAGTCGTTAACGCCGCGAAAAAAGCCTGTTATAGATCATTATGGTAAATCTGTTATGGAGATTTTAAATGATCAGTTTTCAAATCTTGGAAATGGTTTGGGCTATAACATTTGGACGGAACGATTGAATGCTATGGACTATGGAGTTCCTGAAAATAGAGAAAGGGTCTTCATTGTAGGCATCCGAAACGACTTGAATTTAAAATGGAACTGTCCTCCAAAAGAAAAGTCTGCGCACCTTACTATAAAGGATGCAATATCCGATCTTCCAGAAGTTTTAGAAGGACAAAGCATAAGTTCTTATCAGCAGCTACCACAGAATAAGTATCAAGAACTCATGCGACATGGGTCAAATGAACTAACGCAACACTTCTGTGGGTGTTATAGTGAAAAAATCAGAGCTGTTATACAACATGTGAAGCAGGGCGAAGGAAAAAATGAATTTAATGCATTGGTTGATTCTGGTAAAATCGATAAATCTTATAGGCTAACATCTGGCTATGCGAATACTTATGGACGTTTAATAGCGGATCAACCATCACCTACGATAACCAACAATTTGACAACTGTTTCTAGTTTGAGATGTATTCATTATAGCCAAAATCGTGCATTAACTCCACGCGAAGGAGCGAGAATACAATCATTCCCAGATTGGTACAAGTTTGAGGGATTCAAATCGGATGTTTGTACACAAATCGGGAATGCTGTTCCTCCATTGCTGGCTTTACGACTAGCATCACAATTTGAGAAAACTCTGAAATGAGGTAAAATCAATGGACAATACCAATGATAAAATCTTTTTCAATTTCTCGTACTTTGCACTTAAACTGTTAGGCAAGGGATTATACTCAAATCCATGGACAGCAATAGCGGAGCTTGTTGCTAATGGACTTGATGCTAAGGCAACCTGTGTACGAATTTTTATCGACATGAGTGACAAGAAAAACTCTGAGATAGAAATTTTCGATAATGGTACGGGAATGACATATTCAGATCTTGCAGAAAAATATGTTTTAATTGGAAAAAACAAACGAGAAGACCTTTCGCTAGATGAAGTTTCAAAGAACAAAGTTATGGGGCGAAAGGGAATCGGAAAACTCGCAGCTTTATATTTATCTAGTAAATATTATCTTATATCAAAATCTGCCGGACAAGAATCCGCATGGTATTTTGATATGAGCAACGAGCGCGAGTCTGAGATACCATCGTTAAATAGAGTTAATCTTTCTCAAGTTGAAGTTTTGTCAGCAGAATACTGGGATAAGCTTACTTCTGGAACGATGATAAAGCTTAAAAATGTTGACCTGACAAACATTGGAATTCAGTCAATTGAAGGGCTAAAGGCTAGACTTTCGGATTATTATGTTCTGGATTCTATATCCGGAAAAATCGAATTAGCTGTTAGGTATCAAAAAATACGCCAATTGGATTTCAAGAAGTAGCAAAAAATATTGCATTTCGGAATTTCTATGCTCTTTTTGACAACAGCGAATCGAATATAAAAAGTCGAATAGCCGAAAGCGTTTATTTTCCATCTGCGGATGACACTGTTCGAAGAAAACCAAGACATACTGTTATTATTGATGAATCAGCCTATAACACCAGTGGAACACGACATTTTGTTAAAGAGGATGGTTCTCTTTCGGAAAAAGAAATTCCGTATAGCTTGACCGGATGGATTGGAATTCATGCCAGCATAAAAAAAGATGATGCACAAGTTAATGATCCATTATTTTTGAAAAATAAGGCATATAAATCCACACAATTAAGACTTTATGTGAGAAAAAAACTTGCTGTCGAAGATTTTATGCCGTATTTGAAAAACACACAGGCATTTTCGAATTATATAGAAGGCGAAATCAATTTTGATGTACTAGACGATAATTCTTTGGGAGATATTGCGACATCTAATCGACAGGGGTTTGCTGAAGATGATGAACGTGTTGCCTTGTTAATTAGTTTGGTAAAGCCGATTGTTTCCACTTTGATTGTGCAGCGTGTGAAAGTTGGACAGGAGATTCGTGAAGAAGAAGATAAAATAAAAAAAGAGCATGAGGCTGCGCTTAAAGCAGCCGAAGCGGCACGCCAAGAGTTAGAGATAAAGAATCGTGTCACCGAAAAAAATTGGAAGTCGCTTCTGATAATATTCAAAAATATAAAGCCCAAAGCTATACTATTTTTAGCGCGATTACGGAAGACCAAAAAACATTCTCGGCAAAAACTCACTTGGTAAAGACGAACGCCCTAACGATAAGGAACAGTGTAACAACTTTGGCTAGAAAAATAGGAATTGAAAATTATAGAGAACTCGGCGCAATCTCGGTTGCCACAGATAAAATTTTAAGTTCATTGAAATATAGCGCAATTGCTAAATTTAATATTGAAGATGCTTCAATTAAGGAGGACTTGTTTGCTTTTTGTCGGGAATACTTAATGAATGTTCTCCAACAGCAGTATTTCAATATTCACATTTCTGTTGAAACTTCC
>ENA-OQHF01000145-OQHF01000145.1-human-gut-metagenome-genome-assembly--contig:-NODE-145-length-44531-cov-8.175097_pt1 | contig 44531 bp, 37 predicted proteins | sample MGYA00242559_ERZ504709 | MGnify/ENA primary metagenome ERZ504709 (study PRJEB26092, sample SAMD00036203) | human gut metagenome | host: Homo sapiens | study: EMG produced TPA metagenomics assembly of... | reverse complement strand
AAGGAGATGTCGGCGATTACGTTATTGATATTTGCAATAAAAGCAGCGGCGGCATCAATCTGACGCAGCTTTTTGTAACCAATCAGTGTAAAAAGGACAGCTATTCTGAGCAGTGGCTTTATTTTGATGGCAGCATCGGGCATACGCTTGCCGTATATGACATCGGCAGTACAAAAATGCTGTATGCTCTGGATGCGGATGGGATTCTCGATATCGCAATCCGTTCCGGCAAAACGCTTACAGGCGAAATCACATTACCGAAAGAAACACTTGAGCTTTATTCGCAGGCAATGTTCGGCACGGAGGGTGCCTATACGCTGAATTGGGATACTTTGTCGTGCTTGCAGTATATTGATGATTATGTATTTGCCGATACAGGTCTGGAAGGTTCTGTCACAACAGGGGCGATTTCGTTCGGGAAGCATGCCTTCTGTGCCTGCAATATCACAGACCTGACCTGTACGCAGGAGGTAAGCGAAATAGATGAGATGGCATTTGCCGAATGTAAGAAGCTTACCCGTATCAATCTGGAGAACGGCTTTCATTATGACAGTATGCTGCATACCGATGCGTTCTATGGCTGTGAGCAGCTGAAGCGGGTGGAAATCAACAGCTCTGCTGTGCCGAAGCTTACCTTGTTCAATAAGGGGATTCCCTTTACCTTCAATTCTGATTGGACGAATGAGGAGGAAGCGGCATATATCCTGTTTCCCGAAAATATGCACAGGACGAAAGCATTGTACAGGATTTTGTGAAGAAATGGCGTTATGCAATGCTTGGCTATATGGTCATTGGAAACAGTCAGCCGTATGATTTGCTGTATGAGGATATCTTCCTGAAGGAGCTGCCGTTTGATATCGCAATGGAAGACCGTTACAAAATGGCAGATGCTATCATAAAGGAACGGCTTCTGGAAATAGAAAACCGTATCCGCGATATTCTGGGAGCGGAGCATGTAGCAGAGCCGTCAGAGTTTTATCCGCATCGTATTGATAGGAATGACTATATCACTCTGGTTGGTGCGCCTTCCGATATCAAAAAGACCTTTCTTGGCTCGAAGGCTTTGGATATTCCGGATGGCTGGTGTCTGGATTATCTCGGCAAGGGTGCCTTTTCAAACACGAAAAATCTGGAAAGCGTGATATTTGATAACGGCTTTGCAGGAATTGAGCAGGATGCCTTTCAAGGTGTGGAAAGCGAAACCCTGCAGCTGACCTTTTATGATGCAACGCCGCCGGCACTGCTGCTCGATACGGAGGGTGAGCCCTTTGACTTCGGCATAGATATCGAACGGCTGCACATCAATAGCTTTGATGCGGATGCCGGCATTGATTTTATCAGAAAATGGGTATATCCGTTGGCAGGCTATGAAAATTATGAAAAAATGTATTGTGACAGTACTGGGGAAAGATACGGTAGGAATTATTGCAAAGGTGTGCGCTTATTTGGCGGAAAATGAAATTAATATTTTAGATATTTCTCAGACGATTATCCAGGGATATTTCAACATGATGATGATTGTGGATGTGACAGATATGAAGAAAGACTTTAAGGTAGTCTGTGATGAGCTTACTGTAATTGGAGAAGAGATTGGGGTGAAGATCCATTGCCAGAGAGAAGAGATTTTTGAAAAAATGCACAGGTTGTAAGTAAGCATAAGTTGATGAAGGCGAGGAAAGCAACATGATTAATATGTATGAAGTATCAGAAACCAATAAGATGATCGAAAGCGAGAACCTTGATGTCCGCACGATCACTCTTGGTATCAGTCTGTTGGACTGTGTGGATTCTGATTTGGATGAACTGAACCGTAAGATTTATGAGAAGATTACAACAGTTGCAAAAGATCTTGTATCTACAGGAAAAGACATTGAGAAAGAATTCGGAATTCCGATCGTAAATAAGAGGATTTCAATTACACCTGTATCGCTTGTTGGAGCAGCAGCGTGTAAGACTCCGGAAGATTATGTGACAATCGCACGTACACTTGACCGCGCAGCGGAAAAAGTGGGTGTAAACTTCATTGGCGGATACTCCGCACTTGTGTCGAAAGGAATGACACCAAGCGAAGAGAATCTGATCCGTTCAATCCCGCAGGCACTGGCCGAGACAGAGAGAATCTGTAGTTCCGTCAATGTGGGATCAACAAAGACAGGTATCAATATGGATGCAGTCCGTCTGTGTGGACAGATTGTGAAAGAAGCGGCAGAGGCAACGAAAGACAGAGATTCTCTTGGTTGTGCAAAGCTTGTTATTCTTTGCAATGCACCGGATGATAACCCGTTTATGGCAGGTGCATTCCTCGGTGTGACTGAGGCAGATACGATTATTAATGTAGGCGTCAGCGGACCGGGAGTTGTAAAGAAAGCGATTGAAAAAGCACGTGGAAAAGGCTTTGAAGAACTCTGTGAAACAATTAAGAAAACAGCGTTTAAGATTACACGAGTAGGACAGCTTGTTGCAGGAGAGGCTTCTGCACGTCTTGGAATTCCATTTGGAATCATTGATCTTTCTCTTGCTCCGACTCCGGCAGTTGGAGATAGTATTGCAGAGATCCTGGAGGAAATCGGACTGGAGCGCGTTGGTGCACCTGGAACAACAGCAGCACTTGCAATGCTCAATGACCAGGTGAAGAAGGGCGGCGTTATGGCATCTTCTTATGTAGGTGGACTCAGCGGTGCATTTATTCCGGTCAGTGAAGATCAGGGAATGATTGATGCAGTAAATGCAGGATCTCTTACACTTGAGAAGTTAGAGGCAATGACATGTGTATGCTCTGTAGGACTTGACATGATCGCAATCCCTGGAAAGACATCAGCAGCGACAATCTCTGGAATCATTGCAGATGAGATGGCAATTGGTATGGTCAACCAGAAGACGACAGCAGTGCGTCTGATTCCGGTCATCGGTAAAGACGTTGGAGACGTGGCAGAATTTGGTGGACTGTTAGGTTATGCACCGATTATGCCGGTGAATGAATTTGGATGTGATGCGTTTATCAACAGACAGGGACGCATTCCGGCGCCGATTCATAGTTTTAAGAATTAACGAGGGAGAAATTTGATGAGTAAAGTTGCAATTGTAACGGATAGTAATAGCGGTATAACACAGGAACAGGGAAAAGAACTTGGGATTTTTGTCCTTCCGATGCCATTTTTTATTGATGGAGAACTTTATCTGGAGGATATCACACTTTCCCAAAGTGAGTTTTATGAAAAGCTCGGAGCAGATTCCGATATTTCAACATCACAGCCATCCCCGGGAGAGGTCATGGATCTCTGGGATAAAGTTCTGGAAGAATATGATGAGCTTGTATGTATTCCGATGTCCAGTGGCTTGAGCAGCACATGTGCAACAGCAATTACTCTTGCAGCTGAATATGACGGACGCGTCCAGGTGGTTGATAATCAGAGAATTTCAGTTACACAGGAGCAGTCTGTTCTGGATGCAATGAATCTGCGTGAAGAAGGAAAGAGTGCAGCAGAGATCAAAGAAATACTGGAGAAAGAAAAACTTCAGGCAAGCATTTATATTACGGTGGATACTTTAAAATACCTGAAAAAAGGTGGAAGAATCACACCGGCAGCGGCGGCAATCGGAACTGTGCTGAACTTAAAGCCTGTTCTTCAGATCCAGGGAGAAAAGCTGGATGCATTTTCGAAAGCAAGAGGCTGGAAAACGGCGAAGAAGACAATGCTTAATGCGATCGAGAAAGATCTGAATGAACGCTTTGCAGATGTTAAGGATCAGATGGTTCTTGGCATGGCTTATACATGCAGTAAAGAAGAAGCACAGGAGTGGAAAGCAGAGATTGAAGAAAGATTTCCGGGATATGAGATTATGGAAGGATCATTGTCATTGAGCGTGGCCTGCCATATTGGTCCGGGGGCACTGGCGATTACTTGTATGAAGAGATTGTAATCTGGTAACTGTGACGAAATGCGCAGCATTTTGGAGGTTGGCTCTGAACAGTTACATAATCTGTATTGGTGAGAGGTGGTACTGTTCACACGTGATGTGAGCAGTACTCTGCTTTTTTAGGAGAATATTATGAAAATCGTTGGTCTTATTACAGAATATAATCCATTTCACAATGGACATCTTTATCATATTAAAGAATCTTTGCGTGTAACCGGTGCAGATGCAGCCGTTGTTGTTATGAGTGGTGATTATGTGCAGCGGGGAACACCTGCAATCATGCCGAAAAGGATACGTGCAGAGATGGCACTGATGTGTGGTGCTGGAGCTGTCTTTGAACTTCCGGTCTGTTATGCGACGGGATCTGCGGAGCTTTTTGCACTTGGATCCGTATCTCTTTTAGAGTCTCTTGGAATTGTTGATTCTATCTGTTTTGGCAGTGAATGTAATGATCTCCCAATCTTGGAACAGCTTGCAGAACTACTTCTTGAAGAACCTGAAGCCTACCAGATTCTGTTGAAAGATTATCTGAAACAAGGGATGTCTTTTCCACGCGCCAGACAGGAAGCAATTCTTTCTTATACAGAAGATCCTCGGTTTGCAGAGATTTTAAGAAATCCGAACAATATTTTGGGGATTGAATATTTGAAAGCAATCAAAAAACTTGGAAGCAGGATGGAACCTTATACGATTGCAAGACGTGGTGCACAGTATCATGATGAAGAACTGGACAGTGATTATAGTTCCGCTACGGCAATTCGTTCACTGCTTGCTTATTCAAGTTCATCTTTCAATACAGAACCAGTAGAAGGAAATTACGATGAGCTTTCGTTTTCGGGAATACTGTCAGAGTTGGAAAACCAGGTTCCAAAATGTTGTCTGGAACTTTTGAAGGATTATCATAAAGTACAGTATCCGATTTCACAGAATGACTTTTCTCTGATTTTGAAATATAAGCTGTTAAATAAACAGCCGGAAAGTTTGGTTCGATATGTGGATGTCTCTCCGGAGATTGCATTCAGAATTGCGAATCAGTTAAACAACTTTTTTAATTATAAACAGTTCTGTGATTTGTTAAAAACACGAGAACTTACGCAGACCCGAGTTAACCGGGCATTGCTTCATATTATGCTTGGAACGAAAAAGGCAAATGTGGAAGAATATATTGACAATGGCTATCATATGTATGCACGCCTGCTTGGTTTTCGAAAAGACAATGCAAAGCTTTTGACAGCTATGTCGAAGGAAAGCAGTCTTCCGGTTTTGACGAAAATGTCTGAAATTGACGATCTTCCGGAACTTGGTCAGAAAATGCTCAGACATGATATGCTTGCTTCAAATCTGTATACCTCAGTGGTGACGGATAAGTTTAAGACGGCGTTTCAGAATGAATATAAGCAAGGGGTTTTGAAGGTGTAAATTTTAATAAGAGCCAGAACAGTTGTCGTGAGAGGTGACTGTTCTGGCTCGTAATGTTCTTAGAAAAAGACAATGTTTGATAAAATTGTAACAATCTTACAAATATCCTATTACAAAGTTCAGATTGTATTTGAAAATGCACATAAAATGACTTGTATACAAAAAACGATTGAGTTATAATAGGACTAAGTGAGATAAAAAGAAAGGTGGCATTAAATCATGGGATTTATTGATGAAATCAAAGCAAGAGCGAAAGCTTGCAAAAAGACAATCGTTCTTCCTGAGACAGAGGACGAAAGAACTTACAAAGCAGCAGAGACAGTACTGAAAGAAGGACTCGCTGATCTGGTGCTTGTAGGAAGCAAAGAGGAGATTGAGAAGAACAAAGGTACATACGACATCTCCGGTGCAACAATCGTAGATCCTGCAACAGATGCAAGAACAGAAGGATATATTGCAAAACTTGTTGAGTTAAGACAGAAAAAGGGAATGACTCCTGAGCAGGCAAAAGAACTGCTTCTTAGTAACTACTTATACTATGGTGTAATGATGGTTAAGATGGGTGATGCAGACGGAATGGTATCCGGAGCATGCCACTCTACAGCAGATACACTTCGTCCATGCCTTCAGATCCTGAAGACAAAACCGGGAACAAAGCTCGTATCCGCATTCTTCCTTATGGTAGTACCGAACTGCGACATGGGAGCAAACGGAACATTTATCTTTGCTGATGCAGGACTTGAGCAGAATCCAGATCCGGAGAAACTTGCGAACATCGCTATTTCATCCGCAGATTCTTTCAAACTGCTTGTTGAGAAAGAGCCAGTTGTTGCTATGCTTTCTCACTCAACAAAGGGAAGTGCTAAGCATGCAGATGTAGATAAAGTTGTTGAGGCAACAAAGATCGCTCAGGAACTCGCACCAGAGCTTGCTCTTGACGGAGAACTTCAGCTTGATGCAGCTATCGTTCCATCCGTTGGGGAATCTAAAGCGCCGGGAAGCAAGGTTGCAGGACATGCTAACGTACTTGTATTCCCAGACCTTGATGCTGGTAATATTGGATACAAACTTGTTCAGAGACTTGCTAAAGCAGAAGCTTACGGTCCTCTGACACAGGGAATCGCCGCTCCGGTTAACGACCTTTCCCGTGGATGCAGCGCTGAAGATATCGTAGGCGTTGTAGCTATCACAGCTGTACAGGCACAGGCTGAATAATTGTAATTGTTTACAGATTTTTTAAAATAGTTACGGGTAATCAAAAGAAACAAAGAGGGTAGTGTGAGCTGCCCTCGGATAATAGTAATAAGGTTTTTTCAGGAGGAAAAAAGAAAATGAACGTATTAGTAATCAACTGCGGAAGCTCATCTCTGAAATTCCAGCTGATCAACGCTGAGACAGAGAAGGTACTTGCAAAAGGACTTTGTGAGAGAATTGGAATCGACGGACGTCTGACATATCAGCCGGCTGGCGGAGAGAAAGAGAAATCTGATCTGGCTATGCCAACTCATACAGAAGCAATTCAGTTTGTAATTGATGCTCTGACAAATGAGAAGACAGGAGTTGTTAAGAGCCTTGATGAGATCGGAGCAGTTGGACACCGTCTCGTACATGGTGGAGAGAAGTTTGCTTCATCTGTAGTAATCACAGACGAAGTAAAGAAAGCAGTAGAAGAGTGTAATGATCTTGCACCGCTTCATAACCCGGCAAACTTGATCGGTGTTGCAGCATGTGAGAAACTGATGCCAGGAACACCTATGGTTGCAGTATTTGATACAGCTTTCCATCAGACAATGCCGGAGAAAGCTTATATGTATGGACTTCCATATGAGTACTATGAGAAATACAAAGTAAGACGTTACGGTTTCCACGGAACAAGCCACAGCTTCGTATCTAAGAGAGCAGCAGAAGTAATGGGAAAATCTTACGATGAAGTAAAGACAATTGTATGCCACCTCGGAAATGGATCCAGTGTAAGTGCTGTTCTTAACGGAAAATGTGTAGATACTTCTATGGGACTTACTCCACTTGAAGGACTTGTAATGGGAACACGTTCAGGTGATATCGATCCTGCAATCATGGAGTTCATTGCTAAGAAAGAGAACCTTGACATTGAAGGTGTTATGGAAGTACTGAATAAAAAGTCTGGTGTATTTGGAATTTCAGGCGGACTTTCAAGTGACTTCCGTGACCTGACAGACGCTATGAATGCCGGAGATAAGAAAGCTAAGATCGCTATGGATGTATTCTCATACAGAGTAGCAAAATACATCGGATCTTACGCCGCAGCTATGAATGGTGTAGATGACATCGTATTTACAGCAGGTATTGGTGAGAACGATGATTATGTAAGAGAAGAAGTATGCAAATACCTTGGATACCTTGGAGTAGACTTCGATTCAGAAGTGAATACAGGACTCAGAGGAAAAGAAGCTGAGCTTACAAAAGAAGGATCAAAGGTTAAAGTATTCGTTATTCCTACAAACGAAGAGCTTGCAATCGCCCGTGAGACATTAGCGCTTGTAAAATAATTGAAGAAATCTTAATTTGAGAAAGTGTATACGATAGTGATCTGTAAAGATTATATCGTATATGAGCGCAGGACTGAGGTGCCAAGAGAGCAGTTCAGTCCTGCTTTTGCGCATAGAAGAAACAAAAATGTATCCAATACATTTTGCTCTTCATAATATTTTTGATAGAAATTATAAATATCTGTTGACAAACATTTTTTCCATGATATAATAGTTTAGGTATGAATAGGAGAAATACATTATGTTGATTAACCTATCAGACGTTTTGTCAGACCAGCATAAGACGGTTGAAGAAACTGTGCGGCTGGAGATGGAAGAGATCCGGTTACAATCCGGAACCTACCCCATTATCAGCAAGGAGCCGGTTCATGTTAAAGTAGAGCATATAAGGGGAAAAGAACTGCTCATCACAGCTGAGACCAGATTGAGTGTCATAATTCCATGTGACCGTTGTCTGGAGGATGTGAAACGGGAGTTTGAACTGAATTGTGTGAAGCATGTGGACGTAGGCCTCTCCGACGCAGAACTGACAGAGGAGCTGGATGAATCAAACTTTATTGACGGATATCATCTTGACGTGGACAAACTGCTCTTTCATGAGATTTTGTCGAGCTGGCCGACGAAAGTACTTTGCAGGGAAGACTGCAAGGGATTATGCAATGTATGCGGTCAGAATTTAAATACGGGGTCTTGTAACTGTGAAGATACAGGGCTTGATCCGAGAATGTCAGTTGTCCGTGACTTATTTAAGAATTTTAAGGAGGTGTAACCTATGTCAATCTGTCCAAAGAATAAATCTTCAAAAGCAAGAAGAGATAAAAGAAGAGCTAACTGGAAGATGAGCGCACCGAATCTGGTGAAATGCAGCAAGTGCGGCGAGCTTATGATGCCACACCGTGTATGTAAGGCGTGTGGATCTTACAACAAGCGCGAGATCGTTTCAGTTGACTAATGATCAATAAGATATTGAGTGTACTGCGAACAGAACACTTGAGGGCGTAAAAACTTTGTGTTTTACGCCTTTTTTTATTGATTTTATACTGATATCCAGTAGAATAATTTCAGTAGCGCAAGGAGGAAATGATATGTCAGAGATTACAAGGGTTGCTCTTGATGCCATGGGTGGAGACAATGCACCAAGAGAGATTGTAAAAGGTGCCGTAGAGGCAGTGCGGAAGAGAAAAGATATCAAGGTACTGCTGACAGGTAAGGAAGATGTGATTCGCAAGGAACTCTCCGCTTATACGTATCCTGAGGAGCAGATTGAGATTGTGAATGCTACAGAGGTTATTGAGACGGCAGAACCTCCGGTGAAAGCAATCCGTGGTAAGAAAGATTCATCCATTGTTGTTGCGATGAAGATGGTGAAGAAAGGGGAAGCGGATGCTTTTGTATCTGCAGGAAGTTCAGGAGCTGTTCTTGTTGGAGGACAGGTTCTTGTAGGCAGGATCAAAGGTGTTGAAAGACCACCGCTTGCACCACTGATTCCTACATTAAAAGGTGTTTCAATTTTGATCGATTGTGGAGCTAATGTAGACGCGCGCCCATCTCACCTGGTACAGTTTGCAAAGATGGGATCCATTTATATGGAAAGCGTTATGGGAAAGAAGAATCCGACAGTTGGTATCGTGAATATCGGTGCTGAAGAAGAGAAGGGAAATGCGCTGGTGAAAGAGACATTCCCACTGTTAAAAGAATGTCCTGACATTAATTTCATTGGAAGTGTTGAGGCACGAGATATTCCTTACGGGGCAGCAGATGTCATTGTCTGTGAAGCATTTGCAGGTAATATTATTCTGAAGCTTTATGAGGGTGTTGCAGGAGCACTGCTTAAGAAAGTGAAGAAAGGAATGCTTTCTTCTTTGCGTAGTAAGATAGGGGCACTGCTTGTGAAACCTGCTTTAAAGGGCGTACTGAAAGATTTTGATACAAGTGAGTATGGCGGCGCACCGCTTCTTGGCCTGAACGGACTTGTAGTAAAGACACATGGAAGTTCAAAGTCAAAGGAGGTATGCAACTCAATCATTCAGTGTGTTTCATTTAAGGAGCAGAAGATCAATGAGAAGATAAAAGAGGCAATTCAACAGGAGACCCTGGAAGAAAAGAAAGAAGAGAAAGAAGTCGAATAAGACAGGAGGAGTTTTACAATGACAGAATTTGAAAAACTGCAGGCAATTATTGCGGACGTACTTAATGTTTCACCGGAGACAATCACACCGGATACTACATTCGTAGATGATCTTGGAGCTGACTCTCTGGATATTTTCCAGATCATTATGGGAATTGAAGAAGATTTTGACATCGAGATCGATAACGAAGAGGCAGAGAAGATCACAACAGTGCAGGATGCTGTTGATCAGATCCAGAAAAAGAAGGCTAATGAATAATCAGATAGTGAGATGAAAAAGCCCGTTTGGGCTTTTTCGTTTATTAACACGAAGGAGGCCATTTAAATGGATAGAGTAAAAGAACTGGAACAAAAGATCGGATATGTGTTTAAAGACAAAAGCCTGATCGAACGTGCATTGATGCATAGTTCTTATACAAATGAGAAACATTTGAAGAAATATGAGTGTAATGAACGCCTGGAGTTTCTTGGAGATGCAGTATTGGAATTGGTATCAAGTGCTTATTTATTTAATGAATTTCCAAAGGTATCTGAGGGAGAACTGACAAAGACACGTGCAAGTATGGTATGTGAACCGTCTCTGGCAATGTGTGCAAGAGATATCGGACTTGGAGATTACTTGCTTCTTGGAAAAGGAGAAGAGGCGACCGGTGGAAGAAAAAGAGATTCTATCACATCTGATGCGATGGAAGCATTAATCGGTGCTATCTATCTCGACGGTGGTTTTACTAATGCAAAAGAGTTTATCCATCATTTTATTTTGACAGATTTAGAGGATAAAAAACTCTTTTATGATAGTAAAACAATCTTACAGGAGATCGTGCAGGCGAATATGACGGGGAATGTAAGTTATGAACTGATTGATGAACAGGGACCGGATCATAATAAGATTTTCGAAGTGGAAGCAAGAATCGGGGGAAAAGCCTGGGGACGTGGAAAAGGAAGCTCGAAGAAGTCAGCAGAACAGCAGGCAGCTTATGAGGCAATTCTGAATCTCAGAAAGAAAAAGTAAAGAGGACTTTATGTATTTAAAGAGTATAGAAGTGCAGGGATTCAAATCTTTTGCCAATAAGATTAAATTTGAATTTCATAACGGAATTACAGGTATTGTAGGACCGAATGGAAGTGGTAAGAGTAATGTCGCTGACGCCGTCCGCTGGGTTCTTGGAGAGCAGAGAGTGAAGCAGCTGCGTGGAGGCACCATGCAGGATGTGATTTTCTCGGGAACTGAGAACCGGAAGCCGCTTAGTTATGCTTCGGTTGCAATCACATTGGATAATTCAGATCATAAACTTCCGGTAGAGTACGAAGAAGTCACTGTTACACGTAAATTGTACCGATCCGGAGAGAGTGAGTATCTGATCAATGGTTCAGCCTGCAGATTGAAAGATATCAATGAGATGTTCTATGATACAGGTATCGGTAAAGAAGGCTATTCGATTATCGGTCAGGGACAGATTGATAAGATCTTAAGCGGTAAGCCGGAAGAGAGAAGAGAACTTTTTGATGAGGCCGCCGGAATTGTAAAATATAAGAGAAGAAAGTCCCTTTCTTTGAAAAAGCTGGAGGATGAACGGCAGAATCTTACCCGCGTGAATGATATTCTTGCAGAGCTTGAGAAACAGATCGGTCCTTTGGAAAGACAGTCAGAGACAGCCAGAATCTATCTGAAGATGAAAGAAGAATTAAAAACATACGACATTAATATGTTTTTACTGGAGGAAGAGCGTCTCCAGGAGCGTATTCGTGAAGTCGGTGGGAAATATGAGATTGCTTCTCAGGAGATGCAGGAATCAAATGCCCGTTATGAGAAGATGAAAGCAGAATACGAGGCAATCGAGGAAGAAGTAGATCAGATTGATCTTGCAATTGAGACTGCGAAGAATCAGATGAATGAGACGAATCTTTTGAAGCAACAGCTGGAAGGCCAGATCAATGTCCTGAAAGAGCAGATCAATACAGCCCGTATGAATGATGAGCATTATGATCATCGCCTGAGTACGATCGTCAGTGAGATAGATACAAGGCAGCAGCAGAAAAGAGAGCTTGAAGAAGAGAAGAAAAGAATTTCAGAACAGTTAGAATCAGCCAGTGGACAGGATACGGAAGCACAGCAGAGTTTAATTGAGATTCAGTCAAAGATTGCAGAACACAGCACTGAAATCGAGCAGAAGAAGCGGGAGATCATGGACTTGCTTGGAAATCGTGCTTCAACAAAAGCTAAGATTCAGCATTTTGATACGACGAAAGAACAGATCCAGACACGCAAGGCTGTCGTTGCCAGAAATATTCTTGAGATTTCGACAGTAGCAGAAGGACAGAACAACAGACTTAAGAAGTATGAAGAAGAACTTGGTCAGATCCGTGAGCGCATTCAAACCTATAAGGATAAGATTTCCCTGAACGAAGAGGAACTTGGCAAGCTTCAGAATGAGCTGAAAGAGAAGCAGGAAAAGTTACGGATCGGACAGACCGCTTATCACAGAGAGTCTTCCCGTCTGGAGTCATTAAAGAATATTACAGAGCGCTATGACGGATATGGTAACAGTATCCGAAAGGTAATGTCGAATAAAGAACGTGAGAAAGGTCTGATTGGTGTTGTAGCGGATATCATTAAGGTCGATAAGGAATATGAGATCGCTATTGAGACAGCACTTGGAGGAAGTATTCAGAATATTGTTACAGATAATGAAGATACAGCCAAGCGTATGATTGATTTCCTTAAGCGTAATAAATTCGGAAGGGCAACATTTCTTCCGCTGACAAGTATGCATGGCGGCGGAGGAATCAGGAATCCGGAAGCACTTAAAGAGCCGGGAGTGATCGGACTTGCGAATACATTGATCCATGTGGAATCAAGATTTGACGGACTGGCAGATCAGCTGCTTGGTCGTACGATCGTAGTAGACCACATCGATCATGGAATCGCAATTGCGAGAAAATACCGCCAGTCTCTGCGTCTGGTCACATTGGAAGGTGACCTGATCAATCCGGGCGGATCCATGACAGGTGGTGCATTTAAGAATTCAAGTAATCTGCTGAGCAGACGCCGCGAAATCGAAGAATTCGAAAAGACGGTTGCTATGCTCAAGTCTGACATGGATGTGCTGGAAAAAGAAGTTACAGAGGCGAAGAACCGTCGTGCAGCATGCTATAGTGTAATCGATGAAGTACAGGAACATTTAAGAGAAGAATCAGTGCTGGAGAATACTGCACGAATGAATGTTGCGCAGGTACAGAGAGAACAGTTAGAATCGAAACAGCGTTACGAAGGATTTCTGAAAGAACAGAAAACATTGCTTCAGGAGCTGGATGAAATCAATGAGAATGAAGATTCTATCCAGATGGAACTTGAGACATCAGAGAAGTTGGAAAAAGAACTGAATGAACAGATTGAAGCTTTGCAGATGCAGTTGGAGAAAGAAAGAGAGGATGAGGCTGTCCAGATGAAACAGTCTGAGGAAGTCCATCTCTCACTGGCAGGCCTGGATCAGCAGAAAACCTTTATTGTAGAAAATATTTCCCGTATAGATGAGGAAATCACCAGATATGAAAAAGAGCAGGAAGAACTTGCCGAAAATCGTGGAGATGTATCTGAGGAAATTCTGCAAAAAGAAAATGAAATCGAAGGACTCAGGAAAACGATTGAAGATTCAAAAGAACTGTTTACAGAGATTGGTGAAGAGATTAAAGTACAGAGTAAAAAACGCGAAGAACTGAATCAGAAGCACAGAGATTTCTTACGACAGAGAGAAGAACTTGCAAAGCATGTGTCAGATCTTGATAAAGAATGTTTCCGTCTGAACAGCCAGAAAGAAGGCTATGAGGAAGCGTCAGAGAAGCAGATGAATTATATGTGGGAAGAGTATGAACTCACTTACAATCACGCGAAAGAACTTCGTAATGAGACACTGACAGATCTGGCATTGATGAAGAAAAAGATCCAGGAACTTAAGAATGAGATCCGAAAGCTTGGTTCGGTCAATGTCAATGCAATTGAGGATTACAAAAATGTATCCGAGCGTTATACATTCTTAAAAGGTCAGCATGATGATCTTGTAGAGGCAGAAGCATCTCTTGAACAGATTATCGAAGAATTGGATGTGGCGATGCGCAAGCAGTTTACAGAACAGTTTGCAAGAATTGCGACAGAGTTCAATGATGTATTCCGTCAGCTTTTTGGAGGCGGAAAGGGATCATTGGAATTACAGGAGGATGTGGATATTCTTGAGGCAGGAATACGCATCATCGCACAGCCACCAGGAAAGAAGCTGCAGAATATGATGCAGCTTTCAGGTGGAGAGAAGGCGCTGACTGCAATTGCATTACTATTTGCAATCCAGAATCTGAAGCCATCTCCGTTCTGTCTCCTTGATGAGATTGAAGCGGCACTGGATGACAACAATGTAGATCGTTATGCGAAATATTTACATAAGCTGACAAAATATACACAGTTCATTGTCATTACCCACAGACGTGGTACAATGGCAGCAGCAGACCGGTTGTATGGAATTACCATGCAGGAAAAAGGAGTATCTACACTTGTTTCTGTGGATCTGTTGGAAGATGATCTGGAAAAATAAACCTGTTTTTATTGTAAACAGGGTATTAAGAGAACAGGAGGCTGAAAATGGGAGAAGAAAAAAAGGGATTTTTTAAACGACTTGTATCCGGTCTGACAAAGACAAGAGATAATATTGTGTCCGGCATGGACAGTATTTTCCATGGATTTTCAAAGATTGATGATGACTTTTATGAAGAACTGGAAGAAACTCTGATCATGGGAGATCTTGGTGTCAGAGCAACAATGGATATCATTGAAGATTTAAAGGTTAAAGTAAAAGAGCAACATATCAAGGAACCGATTGAATGTAGACAGCTTGTGATCGACAGTATTCGTGAACAGATGGATGTCGGAGAGACAGCATATGAGTTTGAGAATCGTCAGAGTGTGGTTTTCGTGATCGGAGTAAATGGTGTTGGTAAAACAACAACGATTGGTAAACTTGCAGGAAAGCTGAAAGAACAGAATAAGAAAGTGATCCTTGCGGCAGCGGACACATTCCGTGCGGCTGCAGGAGAGCAGTTAAAAGAATGGTCCAACCGTGCCGGTGTTGAGATGATCGGCGGTCAGGAAGGCGCAGATCCGGCATCAGTTGTATATGATGCGGTTGCTGCTGCGAAAGCGAGAAGGGCAGATGTACTTCTGTGTGATACAGCCGGAAGACTTCACAATAAGAAGAACCTGATGGAAGAGCTTAAGAAGATCAATCGTGTGATTGACAGAGAGTATCCGGATGCGTTCCGTGAGACGCTGGTTGTGCTGGATGCAACGACAGGACAGAATGCACTTGCCCAGGCAAAGGAATTCAATGAAGTAACAGATATAACAGGAATTGTCCTGACAAAGATGGATGGAACAGCCAAAGGAGGAATTGCAGTAGCAATCCAGTCTGAACTTGGTATCCCGGTAAAATATATCGGTGTAGGAGAAACAATTGATGACTTGCAGAAATTTGACTCAGAGGAGTTCGTAAACGCGTTGTTTTACAGAGAGGAAGAAAGACCATGATGACATTAGAGAAATTTGAAGAAGCTAGCGAACTGGTAAAAAAGGTAACAAATCCTACAAAACTCATTTACAGTGAATACTTAAGTGCACAGACAGGAGCAAAAGTTTATTTAAAACCGGAAAATATGCAGCACACAGGAGCTTATAAGATCCGTGGTGCATATTACAAGATCAGCACACTGACAGACGAAGAAAGAAGCCGTGGACTGATCACAGCATCAGCAGGAAATCATGCACAGGGCGTTGCTTTTGCAGCAAAACAGTTTGGATGCAAAGCTACGATTGTTATGCCTACAGTTACACCGCTGATCAAAGTAAACCGTACAAAAAGCTTTGGAGCAGACGTAGTACTTCATGGTGATGTTTATGATGATGCTTACGCATATGCATGTAAACTTGCAGAAGAGAACGGATATACATTCGTTCATCCGTTTAATGACCTTGATGTCGCTACAGGTCAGGGAACAATCGCAATGGAGATCGTTCAGGAACTCCCGACTGTAGATTATATCCTTGCACCAATCGGTGGAGGCGGACTGATCACAGGTGTTTCCACACTTGCCAAGATGCTGAATCCAAAGATCAAAGTAATCGGTGTAGAGCCGTCAGAAGCGGCCAGTATGACAGCAGCCCTGAAAGCAGGAGAGCCTGTAAAACTTCCATCTGCAAATACAATCGCAGACGGAACAGCTGTAAAAGAAGTTGGAGATAAAGTTGTTCCTTATGTGAAAGAGAATGTAGATGATATTCTTCTCGTAGATGATGATGAGCTGATCGGTGCATTCCTTGACATGGTAGAAAACCATAAGATGATCGTAGAGAATTCCGGACTCCTTTCCGTAGCTGCATTAAAACAAATGGACATTAAAGGGAAGAAAGTAGTCTGTGTATTAAGTGGTGGAAATATGGATGTTATCACAATGTCCTCAATCGTCCAGCACGGATTGATCCAGAGAGACCGTATCTTCTCCGTATCCGTACTCCTTCCGGATAAGCCGGGTGAACTCGCACGTGTGGCGCAGACAGTCGCAGACGTACAGGGTAACATCATTAAGCTGGAGCATAACCAGTTTGTAAGCACAAACAGAAACGCAGCAGTAGAGCTTCGTATCACAATGGAAGCATTCGGAACAGATCATAAGAAAAAGATTCTCGATACACTCGATAAAGCAGGATTCAGACCAAAACTGATCAGTGCGAAGCTGTACTAATGGGTGTGTGTTTGTTGAACTTGGATTTTGAGAGTTGAAACAATCAGTTTTGCAGGAAAAGGGAACGCAAGGCCAGCCCTGCTATTACCACAAGCACCGGCCCACTTTACCTCATCCCTTTGAAAGTATGTAACATAAGAGCCAGAACAGTTACCGTGTGTGATGCCTGTTCTGGCTCTTATGTTACATACTGAACAAAGTGTATTTGGAACGCTCCTGCCTTACATGTGCTCGTGGCAACAGCAGGACTGTCCTTGCTTACATATTCCAAACGGGATATTTAATTCCAATCCGACAAATCCAAGTTCAACCAATTACAATACTTCGATAAAACGATGGAATGCCTTTAGTCCTTCTTCGTTACATTTATACACTCCAGCGTCTTCGAGTACTTCGCAGAATACTTTTCCGACTTCCTGCTGAAGGATCTCTTCAACATTCTCCTCTGTGATGGATGTGTAATTCGGAAGGAATTCATCTACCCAGTCAGCGTGTTTTGCAATCTGTTCATTGCTGCGGATGTCTTTTCCTGTCAAGATGTAATCTTTCAGAAGTTCCATCTCTCCTTTTAATCTTGCAGGGAGAACAGCAAGTCCCATTACTTCGATCAGACCAATATTCTCTTTCTTAATATGGTGCAGTTTAGCATGTGGATGGTAGACACCAAGCGGGTGTTCTTCTGTGGTGATATTATTTCTCAATGTCAGGTCGAGTTCGTAGAGATCTCCACGCTTTCTTGCGATCGGTGTGATCGTGTTGTGCGGTGTACCGTCTGTCTCAGCGAAGATGAAAGCATCTTCATCTGTATAAGATCTCCATGCATTTAAAATGTGTTCAGCCAGATCAATCAGAGGTTTTACTTCTTTGCTCTGAAGACGGATAACAGACAGAGGCCATTTTACGATACCGGCAGTTACATCTTCGTAACCTTTCACAGTGAAGTGTTCAATGATCGGAGCTTTAGCCATTGCGAAAGTATAATTTCCACCCTGGAAATGATCGTGGCTTAAGATAGAACCGCCAACGATCGGAAGGTCTGCATTGGATCCCAGGAAGTAGTGTGGGAAAAGTTTGATGAAATCAAAAAGCTTTTCGAAGGCATTGCGGTCGATCTTCATTGGAACATGCTGTCCGTTGAATACGATGCAGTGCTCGTTATAGTATACATAAGGGGAGTACTGGAATCCCCAAGGGTTATCCTGAATTGTGATCGGGATGATTCTGTGGTTCTCACGAGCCGGATGATCAAGGCGTCCTGCATATCCTTCGTTTTCCATACAGAGCTGACATTTTGGATAGGAAGAGGATTTTGCTTTTCCTGCTGCTGCAATCGCTTTTGGATCTTTCTCTGGTTTGGAAAGATTGATTGTAATGTCAAGAGTACCGTATTTTGTGTCAACCGTCCATTTGCGATCCTTAGCAATACGGTATCTGCGGATATAATCACTGTCCTGGCTTAATTTGTAATAATAATCAGTAGCTGTCTCCGGAGAAACTTTATATTTTTCCCAGAAAGTCTGCTGGATCTGTGATGGGCGTGGCATCAGGGTATTCATCAGTTTTGTGTCAAATAAATCACGGTAGCCGATGCTGTTTTCAATGATTCCGCGTTCTGCGGCGATATCTAAAAGTTCTGCAAGAATGTCTTCCAGAACAAGATTGTTCAGATCACAGTCAACATCTTCATAGTTATCTTCGTGGAACAGATCCAGAAGAAGATTCGTTGTATAAATTCTTTCGGATTCCGGAGTGATTCCGGTATTGATTCCGTATTGTACTAATTTTTTGATCGCATCATAAAGCATATGTCAAGAACCTCCTTAAATTAAGGAATGCCAATGGCATTCCTATAACAAAATATACATTATTTCACATCTGATCTTAGCAGAGATGGGTATTAGTCGAGACGAGAAGCACCGTCTCCGATATCTACTGTGTAGAACTCAGCTTCATGTCCTACTTTTTCAAGATATGTTTTTCCGATTGTTTCGATAAATGTATCTACGGATTCATCTTTTACGATGCTGACTGTGCAACCGCCAAATCCGCCGCCTGTGATACGGGAACCAAGAACACCAGGAATCTTCCATGCAAGGTCTACAAGGATATCAATCTCTTCACAGGATACATCATAATCATCACGCAGTGAAATGTGAGACTGATTCATTAATTTTCCGAAGCTTTCAATGTCTCCGGCTTTCAGTGCTGTAACAGCATCGATTGTACGCTGGTTTTCGTATACAGCATGTTTTGCACGCTGTAACTGGATCTCATCTTTGATCAAGGATTTGTGTGCCTCGAATTCTTCAGGAGTAAGATCGCCAAGTGCCTGAATGTCAAGTTCGCTCTGAAGTGCTTTCAGTGCAGCAGCACATTCGTTTCTTCTGTCGTTATAAGCAGAATCAACAAGACTATGCTTTACTTTACTGTTTGTGATCACAATCTTGGCACCATCAAGAACGCAAGGTGCATATTCGTAGCTTAAATCACTTGTGTCAAGGAAAATTGCGTGGTCTTTTTTACCCATGGCAACAGCAAACTGATCCATGATACCACAGTTGCATCCATTGAAGTTATTCTCTGAATACTGGCCGATCAGTGCAAGATCTGTCATGGAAAGATCTTTGATCTCGAACAGGTCTGTCAGGATCACACCAGTGAGAACTTCAAGGGAAGCAGAAGAGGAAAGTCCGGAACCGTTCGGGATATTTCCCCAGATTACCATATCAAAACCACTTGTGATTGTATGTCCTTTTTCTTTGAACGCCCAGACTACACCAAGCGGATAGTTTGCCCAGTTGTATTCTTTTTTATTTGTCAGATCATCAAGAGATGCTTCTACAACACCAAAGGAGTCCAGATTCATGGAATAAAAATGGATCTTGTTATCCTCTCTTTTGCGTGCGGCACCGTAAGTACCAAGTGTCAGTGCACATGGAAATACATGTCCACCGTTATAATCTGTGTGTTCACCAATCAGATTCACGCGTCCAGGAGAAAAGTAAAAACGAGCTCCTTCGGAATCACCAAAAAGTTCTGCAAACATATCAAACAATTTTTTCTTCATCATTATTTACCTCCATTTAAAGTAATTGTATCGATCTGATTTATTTATACTTATTATAGCGTTAACGAGTGGAAACGTCTATAAAAAATACGTGCTGTGGTATGTAATAATGTTGCATTAAAAAGACGAGGTGTTATAATAGATCACAGGATACGGGAAAGGAGCCGGAAGATGGCAGAGACTTACAAACATTCGTATAAGTCAGGAGAAATTCTGATGACTTCGCTGTCTGTATATAACACGGGATATCAAAGGTGTGAAGCAGGATATCAGTGGGGACCCGGAGTCAGGGATCATTATTGTATCCATCATATTTTGTCAGGAACAGGATACTATACAGTTGGAGAAAAGACATGGAAATTAGAAGCCGGAGATACTTTTATCTTATATCCGGGCGTGGAAGTAAAGTATTATGCCGATCAGCAGGAGCCATGGGAATATGCCTGGGCAGGATTCATGGGGACGGATGCGGCATCGATCATTCGAAATACAGGTTTTCTGAAAGAACGTCCTTTTTTAAAAAGAGGAAATGTGCCGGATGAACAGATCCGGAATGGATTGGAACAGATTTATAATGCAAAGGGCAATGGGTATGAAGAAGCGGTTGCCATGACCGGAGCACTTTACAGTCTTCTGTCAGTCTTTATGCACTATCATGAAGGGGAAGATCAGGAAAGAGATGCAAAGCTTTTGTATGTAGAAAAGGCAGAAAATTATATTGAAACCAATTATTCTTATCCCGTGACAGTGGAAGATATCGCAGACTATGTAGGAATCAGCAGAAGTCATCTGTTTCGCTCTTTTCAGACCTATATGAATTGTTCACCAAAAGAATATCTGACAGAATACAGAATCCAGCAGGCTTGCCGTCTGCTGAAAGAGACGGGGCTGTCGGTTTCGGCGATTGCATATTCTGTTGGTTTTGAGAATAATCTTTATTTTTCGAAGGCATTTCGAAAAGTGAAGAAGACAAGTCCGACGGAATACAGAGAAAAGCATAGAAAAAAGAAGGAATGATGCCGAGGCGCAGGACATAAGAATAGAGTAAGAATGTCAAAGGCGGGAAGCTGTCATGATGTCTGGAAAAAGTTGGGGTTATGTAGTACAGTTTTTCTGTCTTCTGGTGTTTTTTGGCATGTCCCCATTTCTGATAAAGATGGATGGGAGAAAAACAATGAGTGTCTCATCTGATTCAGTGCGAAGTCAGAATGTATCAGATGAGGTAAAACCGGTTGCTGCGCTTACATTTGATGACGGTCCTAATGCATCCTCTACCCCGATTCTGTTGGATGGATTAAAGGAACGTAAAGTGAGGGCGACCTTTTTTCTGATCGGCGAAAATGTAGAAAAAGATGAGAATGAAAAAATTGTGAAAAGAATGTATGAGGAAGGTCATTTGATCGGAAATCATACTTATACGCATTGCAATCTGTCAAAGCTGGAAACGGGAGAAGCAAAGAAAGAACTGGAACAGACAGATACAGTGATTGAAAAGATAACGGGAAAACAACCGGTGTTCGCAAGAGCGCCTTACGGGGAACTCCCGGTGGACAGCGAACAAGATCTGAGCAGAATATATATCGGATGGACGGTGGATCCGCTGGACTGGATGACCGAAGATGCAGGGGCGGTTGTAAAAACAGTTGTGGAAGAGATAAATCCGGGAGATGTTATTTTATTGCATGACTGTTATCCTTCTTCTGTGCAGGCGGCTATACGGATTGTAGATCTGTTGCAGGGGAAAGGTTATGAGTTTGTGACAGTGGATCATCTGATCATGGATTGAAAATGTGAATATAAGATTGAAAACAGGAGAGAAAGATGGATTTATTTGATTATATGAGAGAGACAAATAAAGAGAAGGAATCTCCGCTTGCATCCAGGATGCGTCCGGTGACACTGGATGAAGTAGTGGGACAGAAGCATATCATAGGAAAAGATAAATTGCTTTACCGGGCAATTAAGGCAGATAAGCTGAGTTCTTTGATTTTTTACGGACCTCCGGGAACAGGAAAGACAACACTGGCAAAGGTGATCGCACATACAACCAGTGCAGAGTTCAAACAGATCAATGCGACAGTTGCCGGAAAGAAAGATATGGAAGAAGTAGTGAAAGAAGCAAAAGATCTGCAGGGAATGTATGGAAAGAAGACGATTCTTTTTATTGATGAGATTCATCGCTTTAATAAAGGGCAGCAGGATTATCTGCTTCCATTTGTGGAAGATGGAACGTTGATCCTGATTGGCGCAACAACGGAGAATCCTTATTTTGAGGTAAATGGAGCTTTGATTTCGAGATCAAGTATCTTTGAATTGCGTCCACTGGAGAAGACGGATATTAAGGAACTGCTTCTCCGTGCAGTGAATGATACTGAGAAAGGTCTTGGAAGCTTTCATGCAGTGATAGAAGATGATGCACTTGAATTTTTGGCGGATGTGTCAGGTGGAGATGCAAGAAATGCACTGAATGCGATTGAACTGGGTGTATTGACAACGGACAGAAGCGAAGATGGACAAATTCATATTACTTTAGATGTCGCGTCAGAATGCATTCAGAAACGAGTGGTGAATTATGACAAAAAAGGAGATAACCATTACAATATTATCTCTGCATTTATTAAGAGCATGCGCGGCTCAGATCCGGATGCAGCGGTCTTTTATCTTGCAAAGATGTTGTATGCAGGAGAAGATGTGAAGTTTATAGCGAGAAGAATTATGATCTGTGCATCGGAAGATGTTGGAAATGCGGATCCGATGGCACTTACTGTTGCGGTTGCGGCTGCACAGGCAGTTGAGCGGATCGGAATGCCGGAATCTCAGATCATTCTTTCGCAGGCGGTGACTTATGTGGCATCTGCGCCAAAGAGTAATTCTGCCGTTAATGCAATATTTGCAGCGAACGATGCAGTACGGAACAATAAAACAACGGTTCCGACACACCTTCAGGATGCACATTATAAAGGTGCACAGAAGTTAGGACACGGAATAGGATATAAGTACGCACATGATTATCCGAATCATTATGTGGATCAGCAGTATCTTCCGGATGAAATAAAAGACGCCAGGTTCTATGAACCCGGCGATCTTGGTTATGAGAAACAGATCAAGGAGCGTTTACAGAAGCTGCGAGAGCAGTAAAGCGTAAATCTCCTGATTTTTTCGATTCCAGTTATTTACAATGGCTTCTGCCTCAGTCTGAGTTGGCACAGTGAGTGTCATATCGATGAGGTGGGAGCCATTTTCTAAAATCTGGCATTTTACTTCATATTCATGGTTTGTATTCAGATAGTAATCCGATTTAACAGAAACCTCTTCTTTCAGATCATATTTTTTCTCATTGATAAAATTATCAATTTCCTGACGAATCTCAGGAGAAATTTTATTTCTGAAATAGTTGATCGTAGCAGCTCCTTCTTCTGTGAGATTATAAAGCGTACGATTATGTGTCAGCTCAATTTTCAGAAGCCCGGAATCCGTTAATTCTGCAAGTGCAGACTGAAGACGAAAATAAGTTGTATACCCTTTATCCAGAATGAATTCTGATATCTGGGAAGTTGTAAGCGGAAAATCGACTCTATCCAACATGTACAACACGATCAGTTTATATAATGTAAATGTTTCAGCCATAATACTCCTTTCCCTGGTACAAGTCATGATCTTTCATATATTTGTGAATCTGATTTAAAACAGTTCGTTTTGCGCCTGTCCACAGAGGTGCGATCAAGAGATCCTTCGGTCCGTCACCGGTCAGTCGGTGAATGACAATTCCCGGACGCAAATGCTGGATACATTCAGTGAGCAGACGGATGTATTCGTCCGCATCCGGGATATGGAAAGCAGGACCGGTATAGGCAGGATCTGAAAGATATTTCTGATATTCAACTGCAAGATCAGTTCCTTCCAAAATGTGGAGAAGCTGCAACTTGATTCCGTCAATATTTGAATGATTCAAATATTCGATTGTCTCAAGCATCATTTCATGAGTCTCTCCGGGCAGAAATAAAATGACATGTACGATAACAGTCAGATTCCGGCGCTTCAGTTCATGCACAGCAGTATCAAATACCTCTAAAGGATAACCTCTGCGAATGTATCTGGCAGATTCTGGGTGAATGGTTTGAAGACCAAGTTCAACCCAGACAGGCTTGATCTGATTCAATTCATCTAAAAGTTCCAGAACATCAGAATCTAAACAGTCAGGGCGGGTTGCGATTGCAAGTACTTTCACATCGGGGTCCTCAATTGCTTCTGTAAAAACTTTCCGCAAATATTCTATGGGGGCATAGGTACTCGTAAAGGCCTGGAAATATGCGATATAAGCATGCACCGGACGCTTTCTGGCAAGAATGGCTTTCCCTTCTGCAAGCTGTTCTGTAATCGTTTTGCAGGCAGAACCGGCAAAATCTCCAGAACCCATACCACTGCAGAAAATACAGCCACCATATCCGATCTTACCATCACGGTTCGGACAAGTCATACCGCCGTTCAATGCAATGCGATATACTTTCTCTCCAAACTGGGATTTCAATGCATAGTCAAGAGAGTGGTAGCGCTTCTCTCCCCACATATTAGATTAAATCCTTAATTGCTTTGCTTACTGTGTCTGCTACACGAGGATCAAAGGCTTCCGGAAGAATGTTGTTTTCGTTCAATTCTTCTTCCGGAACAAGACCTGCGATTGCATTGGCAGCGGCAAGTTTCATTTCTTCTGTAATCTGTGTGGCACGTCCTTCTAATGCACCTTTGAAAATACCAGGGAATGCAACAACATTGTTTACCTGGTTCGGGAAGTCAGAACGTCCTGTTCCGACAACTTTGGCACCTGCTTCTTTTGCAAGGTCAGGCATGATCTCCGGTACAGGGTTTGCCATGGCGAACAGAATCGCATCCTTATTCATGGAAGCAACCATCTCTTTAGAAACAATATTCGGAGCAGAAACACCAACGAAAATATCAGCACCTTTTAATGCATCGGCAAGTGTTCCTGTGCGTTCTTCCAGATTTGTAACTTCAGTCATCTGCTGCTGCATCCAGTTCAGGTTCGGTGAGTTCTTGGAAATGATTCCGTTGATGTCACACATTGTAATATGAGGGAAACCATAAGTGAGAAGCAGCTTTGTGATAGCAACTCCGGCAGATCCGGCTCCATTCACTACAACACGGCAATCTTCCTTTTTCTTTCCAGTTACTTTCAGGGCATTGATGATTCCGGCGAGGACAACGATAGCTGTTCCGTGCTGGTCATCATGGAAAACCGGAATGTTCAGAAGTTCTTTCAGACGTGTTTCAATTTCGAAACAGCGTGGAGCTGAAATGTCTTCCAGATTGATTCCGCCGAAAGCCGGTGCGATGTTGACTACAGATTTAATAATCTCTTCTGTGTCCTGTGTATCCAGACAGATCGGAACTGCGTTGACACCACCGAATTCCTTAAACAGAACCGCTTTTCCCTCCATAACCGGCATAGCAGCAAGTGCACCGATGTTTCCAAGACCAAGAACAGCACTTCCGTCAGATACAACAGCAACTGTATTGGCTTTCATAGTGTATTTATATGCAGCTTCAGGATCCTGTGCGATCACCTTACAAGGTTCAGCAACACCCGGAGTATAAGCGATGGCAAGATCTTCTCTTGAGTTGACATGCGCTTTGGCAGTTGTCTCTATCTTACCATTCCATTCTTCATGCATTTTTAAAGCTTTTTCATTGTTTGTCATGATTTTATACCTCTCTGATTTGATTGAATTAATGATACCACTGAAAAAGGAAACACGCAAGTACAGGAAAACAGAGAAAAGTTCAAAAAGTTCTTTCTTTTTAGAAAAATATACTGTATAATAACACCATATTTAAAGCAAATTTCCATTAAAGTCGAATCAGACTTATATTCCCGAAGTATGAATGAATAATCCAGTATGTGAAAAGGGCACATGTGAAGTGGATTGACAGAACAGATTTACCTGAAAAGAAAGGAAAAGAATATGACACGAGAAAAATATGAATCATTGCCGCTGGCAACATTGAAAGAACTTGCAAAAGCAAGAAAGATGAGAGGTGTTTCTACATTAAAGAAAGGCGATCTGATCGATGCAATGCTTGAGCTGGATGAGCAGGAAGAGCAGAAAGAGGCAGCAGAAGAAGCGAGAGAAGAAGTAAAAGAAGAGAAAAAAGAAGAGACAGATATTGAACAGTTGGACAGTGGGTTTACAGCAAATGGAATCCTTGAGGTACTTCAGGATGGATATGGATTCATTCGTTCTGACAATTATCTTCCGGGAGATGGAGATGTCTATGTTGCTCCTTCCCAGATTCGCAGATTCGGACTTAAAACAGGTGATATCCTGACAGGAAATACAAGAGTTAAGACGCAGGGAGAAAAGTTCAGTGCACTTCTTTATGTGTCTACGATCAATGGACTGCGCCCGGCAGAGGCAATGAAGAGAAAGAACTTTGAAGACCTGACTCCGATTTTCCCGAATCAGAGAATCCGTCTGGAAAATCCGGGCTGTACAACAGCAATGCGTATTGTTGATCTTGTTTCCCCTATTGGAAAGGGACAGAGAGGTATGATTGTATCTCCACCGAAAGCAGGAAAAACTACATTATTAAAAGAAGTTGCATTATCTGTACAGAAGACAGAACCGAATATGCATCTTCTGATTCTGTTGATCGATGAACGTCCGGAAGAGGTAACTGATATTCGTGAGGCAATTGAAGGTCCGAATGTAGAGGTGATTCATTCTACATTTGATGAACTTCCGGAGCATCACAAACGAGTATCAGAAATGGTTATCTCAAGAGCAAAACGTCTGGTAGAGCATGGAAAAGACGTTATGATTCTTCTTGACAGCATCACAAGACTTTCAAGAGCATATAACCTGATCGTTCCACCATCGGGAAGAACACTTTCCGGTGGTCTTGATCCGGCAGCACTTTACAGTCCAAAGCGTTTCTTCGGAGCAGCAAGAAATATGAGAGAAGGTGGAAGCCTTACGATTCTTGCAACAGCACTGGTTGATACAGGAAGCAAGATGGATGATGTTGTTTATGAAGAATTTAAGGGGACAGGTAACATGGAACTGATGCTTGACAGAAAGCTTCAGGAGAAAAGAGTGTTCCCGGCAATTGATATTCCAAAATCAGGAACAAGAAGAGAAGATCTTCTTCTTACAAAGGAAGAACAGGATGCAGTTTATATTATGAGAAAAGCAATGAACGGCATGAAATCAGAAGAGGCAGTGGACAATCTTTTGAATATGTTTTCCCGTACAAAAACAAACGAAGAGCTTGTTCAGCAGATCATCCGTCAGAAATTTATCTAAAAAGGTGTTGCATTATTAAAAAATGTGTGATACAATTAGAAAGCTGTTTAGAGAAAATAATAAGTAATTTAAAAATAGAGAGGTGAAAATCATGCGCGAAGGTATCCATCCTAATTATTATCAGGCAACTGTAACATGCAACTGTGGAAACACATTTGTTACAGGATCTACAAAGGAGAACATCCACGTAGAAATCTGCTCCAAGTGTCATCCATTCTACACAGGTCAGCAGAAAGCAACACAGGCTCGTGGCCGTGTTGATAAGTTCAATAAGAAATACGGTATTAAATAAGAAATACGAAGTGATGAGGGCTGAGGTGGAAATCTCAGTCCTCTTTGTGTTTAGGAGAAATATATGAAATCATCGAATATAGGCGGCCAGGCAGTGCTGGAAGGCATTATGATGAAGAATCGGGAAACATATTCCGTTGCCGTCCGGAAACCAGATGGAGAGATTGAAGTTGATATTCAGGAATACAAAGGAGTTCTCCCATGGAAGGCACCGCAAAAGATTCCTTTCATTCGGGGAATTTTTAATTTTGTGGATTCTCTTGTGCTGGGAATGAAGACATTGACTTATTCTGCAAGTTTTTTTGAAGACGAGGAAGAAGAAATTCTTACAGAAGATGAGGCAAGAAAGCAGGAGAAGAAGGAAAAACTGATCATGAATCTGACAGTTGTGGTTTCTGTCTTAATTGCGGTTGGTATTTTTATGGTTCTTCCGTATTATCTGAGTAGTATTATAGAAAAGCATACCTCTTCACATCTTGTAATGACTGTTTTAGAAGGTGTGATCCGCGTTGCTATTTTCCTGATCTATATTGTTCTGATTTCCAGAACAAAGGATATTAAGAGAACATTTATGTATCACGGGGCAGAGCATAAATGTATTAATTGCATCGAACATGGATTGGAATTAAATGTAGAAAATGTACGGAAGAGTTCCAAACAACATAAGAGATGTGGAACGAGCTTTCTTTTCTTTGTCATGATTGTAAGCATTATTGTCTGCTTTTTTATTACGGCAAAGTCCCAGATTGTGAGAGTACTTCTTCGGATCGCCCTGCTTCCGTTGATTGCAGGAATCTCTTATGAATTGATCCGTCTGGCAGGAAACAATGATCATCCGGTAATCAATGTACTTAGTAAACCGGGACTCTGGGTTCAGAATCTGACAACAAAGGAACCGGATGACAGTATGATCGAGGTTGGGATCAAAGCAGTGGAAGCAGTGTTTGATTGGAAGACATGGCAGGAGGAGAACCTGAAGCAATGAGAACAGAATCAGACAAGAGGACAGTGTATAAAACAGATTGCAGCGATTCAATAAGTTTGAAAAATGCATATAAAGAAGGAAAAGAAATTCTTGCGAAAGCAGGAATTACAGAGGCAGATCTGGATGCGTGGTATCTGTTGGAATTTGTGACAGGGATTACGAAAGCTCGCTATTATATGGATCCGGATCAGAGCATGGATCCGGAAGCATGGAAAAAGTATAAAGAATATCTTGAAAAAAGAAGAAATCATATTCCATTGCAGCATATTACAGGAAGTCAGGAATTTATGGGACTTGAATTTCTGGTGAATGAACATGTGCTGATTCCAAGACAAGATACAGAGGTGCTTGTGGAAGAGGCACTGGAGATGATGAAACAAGAGAGATTCAGATCAAAAGATTGTTTGCAACTGTTGGATATGTGTACCGGGTCAGGATGTATTCTTCTGAGCGTAATGCATTATGCAGAACAAAAGGGTATATTTATAGAAGGAACAGGTGTTGACTTTTCGGAGCAGGCTCTTATGGTAGCACAGAAAAATGAAGAACATTTGAGAAGCACGAAAAAGGATGAGAATGGAAAAGTGAACTGGATTTTGAGTGATCTTTTTGAAAATGTCAGTGAAACCTATGATATGATCTTATCAAACCCACCTTATATCAGAACAGCAGAAATTGAGAAGCTTCAAGACGAAGTGAAACTTCACGATCCATTCAGTGCATTGGATGGGAAAGAAGACGGATTGTATTTCTACCGGAAGATTGTTACTGATGCAAAACAATTCCTGAAAACAGGAGGAATACTTGCTTTCGAGATTGGATATGACCAGGGCAAAGAAGTTTCTGATCTTATGAAAAAAGCAGGATATGACAAGGTGTTCGTAAAAAAGGACCTGGCAGGACTTGACCGCATCGTCTGTGGCGTGTACTATTAAAAAGATAAAGAAGATAAAAAATAGAAGAGGATATAGAACTATGTTTGACAGATTAGAGGATTTGGTAATTCGTTACCAGGAAGTAATGGGTGAACTTCAGGAGCCGGATGTGGCGAATGATCCGGAACGTTTCCGTAAGCTGATGAAAGAGCAGAGTGATCTTGCACCAATCGTTGAAGCTTATCAGGAATATAAGAACTGTAAGCAGAATGTAGAAGAGAGTCTGATGATTCTGGAAGAAGAATCAGATGAAGAGATGCGTGAGCTTGCAAAAGAAGAGTTGAATGAATCTAAAGCCAGAATTGAAGAATTGGAGCAGGAACTTAAGATTCTTCTTCTTCCGAAGGATCCGAATGATGATAAGAACGTTATCGTTGAGATCCGTGCCGGTGCAGGTGGAGATGAGGCTGCACTTTTTGCGGCAGAAGTTTATCGTATGTATGTGCATTATGCAGACAGCCGCAGATGGAAGACAGAGATGATCTCTCTGAATGAGAATGGAATCGGCGGATTTAAAGAGTGTGTATTCATGATCACAGGACAGGGAGCATATTCTCGTATGAAGTACGAAAGTGGAGTACATCGTGTACAGCGTGTGCCGGAGACAGAAAGTGGCGGAAGAATTCATACTTCAACAATTACTGTAGCCGTAATGCCTGAGGCAGAAGAAGTTGATGTTGTAATCGATGAGAAGGATATCCGTATCGATGTAATGCGTGCATCAGGAAATGGTGGACAGTGTGTCAATACAACGGACTCTGCGGTACGACTGACTCATTACCCGACCGGAATCGTGATCTACAGCCAGACAGAGAAATCACAGCTGCAGAATAAAGAGAAGGCGTTCCGACTGCTTCGTTCCAAACTGTATGACCTGGAGCTTGAGAAGAAACAGGCTTCTGAGGCAGCAGAGAGAAGAAGCCAGATCGGTACAGGAGACCGTTCTGAAAAGATCAGAACATATAACTTCCCACAGGGAAGAGTAACAGATCATAGAATCAAGCTGACACTTCATAAACTGGATAGCATTCTGAATGGTGATCTGGATGAAGTGATCGACAGCCTGATTGCAGCGGATCAGACAGCGAAGCTTGCAAAGATGGAGGAGTAGTACAAGGATGATACCGGAATTCAAACGACCGGAACTGGAAGACAAAGAACTGATTGACTATTATTTTGCACAGGCTCCAAGCAGAAGCTGCGAGAGAACATTTGCAAATGTATATCTCTGGTCCAGACAGTATAAAGTGAAATATGCAATCCTTCATAATGCACTTGTATTTCGTGATGAAGGAGATGGGCATACTTATGCTTACCCTGTAGGAAAGCCGGAAGCTGTCAAAGCTGCATTGGAAGAATTGATGAAGATCTGCGAGGATGAAGACTGTGAATTCGGTCTTTACTGTGTGACACCGGAGAATTTTTCACAGATGGAAGAGTGGTATCCGGGACAATTCCGGATTGAATATGACAGAGATCAGGCAGATTACATCTATGAGACGGAGAAGCTTGCAACACTTGCAGGAAAGAAGCTTCACGGAAAGCGAAACCATATTAATAAGTTTAAGCAGCTTTATCCGGACTGGTCTTACGAATCACTTAGTGATGAGAATGTAGAAGCGTGCTTTCAGATGGCTCTGAAGTGGAGAAATTCGAATGGATGTAATGATGATCCTGAGAAGAACGCAGAGATGTGCGTTTCATTGAATTCCCTCCGTTTATACAAAGAGCTCGGCTTTAAAGGCGGAGTGTTGAGAAATGGCGAAAAAATTGTTGCTTTTACAGTAGGGGAAGAACTGTGCAAGGATACATTTGTTGTTCATATTGAGAAAGCATTTGCAGATGTACAGGGAGCATACCCTATGATTAATCAGCAGTTTGTTGAACATGAATGTATGGATTACACTTATGTGAACAGAGAAGATGATGCCGGGGAAGAAGGACTTCGTAAGGCAAAATTATCTTATCGCCCGGCTTTTTTGGAAGAGAAAGGGTTTGTGACAAGAATAGGAGGACAGCAATGATTTCAAAAAAAATGGAAAACATGGTAGCGAACAGTTCTGCAATCCGTGCAATGTTTGAAGAGGGCAACCGTCTTGCAGCAAAATACGGAGCAGAGAATGTATTTGACTTCAGTTTGGGAAATCCGAATGTTCCAGCACCGGAAGCGGTAAAGAAAGCAATGATCGAGATCCTTTCCGAAGAGGATCCGATCGTGCTTCACGGTTATACGAACAGCAATGCAGGTTATGAGGATGTGAGACAGGCAGTTGCAGATTCCTTAAATGAACGCTTTGGAACAAACTTTGCTTCCCGCAATATTACGATGACAGTCGGAGCAGCAGGAGGTCTTAATGTGATTTTGAAATCACTGCTGAATCCAGGTGATGAAGTTGTTGTGTTTGCTCCTTATTTTGGAGAATACAGAAGCTATACGGATAATTATGACGGTGTGATCGTGGAGATATCTCCGGATACAGAGACATTCCAGCCAAAGCTTGATGAGTTTGAGAAAAAGCTGTCGCCAAAGACAAAGGCAGTCATCGTTAATACGCCGAATAATCCGACAGGTGTTGTTTATTCCGAAGAGACGATCCAGAAGCTGGCAGCGATTCTTGAGAAGAAACAGAAAGAATTTGGAACAGAGATTTATCTGATTTCAGATGAACCATACAGAGAACTTGCTTATGACGGAGTGGAAGTTCCATATCTCACAAAGTATTATGCAAATACAGTTGTAGGATATTCTTTCAGTAAATCACTTTCTCTTCCGGGAGAACGTATCGGTTATCTTGTAATTCCGGATGAAGTGGCAGACAGTGAGAAACTGAACGCCGCAGCTAACGTTGCAACGAGAATTCTTGGATTTGTCAATGCACCGACACTGCAGCAGAAAGTGGTGAAGGCATGTCTGAATGAGAAGACAGATATTTCATATTATGACAGAAACAGAGAGACTCTTTATAATGGATTGAAAGAACTTGGATTTGAGTGCATCAAACCGGAAGGAGCATTTTATCTCTTTGTAAAATCACCGGTTGCAGATGAAAAAGAATTTTGTAATACCGCGAAGAAATACAATATTCTGATCGTTCCGGGAAGCTCTTTTGGATGTCCCGGATATGTCAGAATGGCGTATTGTGTAGCATATGAGACAATTTGTAAATGCACTTCCAAAATTTGCGGAGCTTGCGAGAGAGTATAGATAGAGGTAGTACCATGGCTGTAAGAGAAGAACTTTTGAGAAATATACGTAGCGTAGAACCATATGTACCGGGTGAGCAGCCACAGCATAAGGTTGTGAAACTGAATACAAATGAGAATCCATATCCTCCGGCACCGGGAGTGGAACGTGTTCTGAAAGAGATGGACACAGACCGTTTTCGCCTGTATCCGGATCAACTGCGGACGAACTCGTTGGAAGTCTCGCAGATTATTATGGTGTAGGGAAAGACCAGGTTTTTGTAGGAGTTGGATCTGATGATGTGATTTCTATGTGTTTCCTTACATTTTTTAATTCAGATCTCCCAATTCTCTTCCCGGATATTACATATTCGTTTTATAAAGTCTGGGCAGAATTATATCGGATTCCTTATCACTGTCCAGAACTTGATGAAAACTTTAAGATTGTGAAAGAGGATTATTATGCTGAAAACGGCGGAATTATTTTCCCGAATCCAAATGCGCCGACAGCAATTTATGAAGATCTTGAATTTGTAGAAGATATCTTAAAGCAGAACAGGAATTCTATCGTGATCGTAGATGAGGCATATATTGATTTTGCGGGAAGATCTGCGATGGAACTGATCGATAAATATGATAATCTTATTGTGACACAGACTTTCTCAAAGGCAAGAAGTATGGCTGGTATGCGAATCGGATATGCAATCTCGAATCCAGATCTGATCCGCTGCCTGAATGATGTGAAATATTCTTTTAACTCTTACACGATGAATCAGACAGCTCTTGCCTGTGGTGTGGAAGCGGTTGAAGACAAATCATATTTTGAAGAAGGAGTTCGTAAAATAGTTGAAACAAGAGAATGGGCAAAAGAAGAGCTCAGGAAACTTGGTTTTGTTTTCCCGGATGCAAAGGCGAATTTTATTTTTGCAAGACATCCAGAGATTGATGCGAACGAACTTTTTCAGGCTTTGAAAGAGAATAATATCTTTGTCAGACATTGGAATGCACCACGAATCGATCAGTATCTGAGAATTACAATTGGTACAAGAGAAGAGATGGAGACGCTTTTTGATTTTTTGAGAACATATATAAAGGAGAAATAACTGAATGAGTGAAGCTTTGATCAACTGGTTTATGGTAACACTGGGCGGAAAGGTCGGTAAGGAATTTATTCTCTTCCTGATCTCAATGGTTCCTATTTTGGAATTGCGTGGAGGACTGCTTGCAGCAGGACCGGCATTTTTGAATGTGGAACTTGCAAAAGCAGTACCTATCTGTGTGATTGGAAATCTTGTTCCAATTCCATTCATCCTTTTACTGATCACAAAGATCTTTGACTGGATGAAAGGAACGAAGCGTTTGAAGCCGATGGTGGAGAAGCTGGAGAAGAAGGCAATGAGTAAAAGTGACAAGATAGAGAAATATGAATTCTGGGGTCTTGTACTTTTTGTTGGAATTCCTCTTCCTGGAACAGGAGCGTGGACAGGATCACTGATCGCAGCTCTGCTTGGAATCCGCTTTAGAAAAGCTTTTCCGGCAGTTGTTGTTGGTGTCTGCCTCGCAGCATTTATTATGTCAGTCATTTCCTATGGAATTATTGGCGGTATTTTTGGATAAGATAAATATGCAAAGGAAGTGATTCTTATGTTACTGAAAGATAATGAAGAAAAGAGAAATATAGCCTGGAGAACAGTTATGACGGTTACTTCAGTTCTGATCATTCTGATCGTTGTTTTTTTCGCTGTGAAGCTTTTTACTTCCAATCCTCTGACAGGAAATTGGGAGAACACAGATGATGGAATGAAGCTGACGATCAAGAATAACGGAACAATGAATATTGTGCAGACTTTGGACGAGAGTACAGTCAGCGTTCCTGTTGATTATACAATTGACATGGAACATAAGCGTTTTGCAATTCATGTGAACGAAGAAAAGATAGCAAAACAGGCTGAAAAAACAAAAGACTGTTCCAAACAGGAGCTTCAGGATATTGCGGATGTGATGGAAGGAACTTACGAATACAGCGTGGAACAGAACGTACTGACACTGACTGATTCAGAATATGGAAGTCAGAAAACATTTGAAAAAAGTGGAAAGTAAACGGTGATTCTGCCTCAGCAGATGACACGGAAAGAACTTGCAGAGCAGTGGAAACAGGGGGTACAGATCATGTACAGAAATCAGACGAAAGAAGTAAGAATTGGGGATGTTGTGATTGGGGGGGACCACCCGATTGCAATCCAGTCTATGACAAATACAAGGACAGAAGATGTAGAAGCCACAGTGGAGCAGATCCTGCGTCTGGAAAAAGCAGGATGTGAGATCATCCGCTGTACAGTTCCGACAATGGAGGCTGCAAAAGCAATCAAAGAGATTAAAAAACAGATTCATATTCCGCTTGTTGCAGACATTCATTTTGATTATAAGATGGCAATCGCAGCAATTGAGAATGGAGCTGATAAGATCCGTATCAATCCGGGAAATATCGGTGCAAAAGAACGGGTACAGGCAGTAGTAGACAAAGCGAAAGAGTACAATGTTCCAATCCGTGTCGGTGTAAATAGTGGTTCTCTTGAGAAACATCTGCTTGAGAAATATGGTGGTGTTACTGCAGAAGGGATCGTGGAGAGTGCGCTGGACAAAGTTCACCTGATCGAGTCTATGGGCTATGACAACCTTGTTGTCAGCATTAAATCTTCTGATGTTCTGATGTGTGTGAAGGCGCATGAGCTGATCGCTAAAGAATGCCCATATCCGCTTCATGTTGGAATTACAGAGTCTGGAACCGTATATTCAGGAAATGTGAAATCTTCTGTAGGACTTGGAATCATTCTCCATGAGGGAATCGGTAATACAATTCGTGTTTCCCTGACGGGAGATCCGGTAGAAGAGATTCGTACAGCAAAACTGATCCTTAAGACACTTGGACTTCGCAAGGGAGGTATTGAGGTTGTATCCTGTCCGACTTGTGGAAGAACAAGAATTGATCTGATCAAGCTTGCAAACCAGGTAGAAGAGATGGTAGCAGACATTCCGCTTGATATTAAAGTTGCAGTTATGGGATGTGTTGTAAACGGACCTGGAGAGGCAAAAGAAGCCGATATCGGAATTGCAGGAGGTATTGGGGAAGGACTTTTGATCAAGAAGGGTGAGATCGTCAAGAAGGTAAAGGAAGAAGAACTTCTTGATACTTTAAGACAGGAGTTATTGAATTGGAACAAATAAAGAATGAAAAAACATTTTTTCATGTATTTCCCACATTGAAAGTAGAAGAGGAATTTAAAGTTCTCTTTGCTGATGTGGAAGTTAAGAAAATCACGACTAATTCCGGTCGTGATTTTCTGCATGTACATTTAAAGAGCCATCATCTGATCCCAAAGAAGAAAATATGGCAGATGGAGCAGCGGATCAAAGAGCAGCTCTTTGGAACATCTTCTGTAAAACTTCAGATTCTGGAAGAGTATGAGCTGTCTGAGCTTTATACACCGGAAACAGTGATGGAAGAGTACAAAGAGAGTTTGATTCTTGAACTGAAAGAAATCAGTGTCCTTGCTGCGAACATGTTTTCGCAGGCAGAAGTGAACTATGAAGAGGGAAATGTCGTCCGTCTGGAGCTTCTTGATACGATTGTTTCCGAAGGAAGAAAAGAAGAGATCATGAATCTGCTGGACAATGTATTCAGGAATCGTTTTCATATGAATGTTGATATCCGGGTTACATATAAAGAAAACGAGGGTCAGGGAAGCAGAGAATATGACGAGCAGAGGATTCAGCAGGAAATTAATGCAATCTTTGAACGGCGCGCGAAACAGAGAGGCGAATATGAGGAGCGAAAGTCTGCTGTGGAGGCAAAGAAGAAGTCATCCGAATCAGGAAGCTCGTCTTCCGGAGAAAAGAAAGCAGAGACTTCAGGGAAATCTTCTTCAGGAAATGCATCCGTTTCGGGCGGAAAGAAAGAGTTCAAAAAGAAGGAATTCCGCAAGAAGGATTATGTGCGTCCGGTGAAGATCGGAGACGATCCGAACCTGATCTACGGAAAGAATTTTGAAGATGAGCCAATCAAATTGGAACAGGTTGTTTCTGAGATGGGTGAGATCACAATTCATGGTAAGATTATCAATTTTGATACACGGGAGATCAGAAATGAGAAGACGATCATTATCTTTGCTGTGACTGATTTTACGGATACAATCACGATCAAGATGTTTGCCAGAAATGATCAGTTACCGGAGATTCTCGGAGATTTGAAGAAAGGTGCTTTCGTTAAAATCAAAGGCGTGACGACAATTGATAAATTCGATGGTGAACTTACAATTGGTTCAATTACCGGAATCAAGAAGATTGGAGACTTTACGGTCTCAAGGCAAGATCTCAATCCAACGAAACGTGTAGAACTTCATTGCCATACAAAGATGAGCGATATGGATGGAGTTTCCGAAGTGACAGATATCGTCCGCAGAGCACATGACTGGGGACACCCGGCGATTGCAATTACAGATCATGGTGTAGCCCAGGCGTTCCCGGTTGCAAATCACTATATAGAGACATTGGATAAAGATGATCCGTTTAAAGTTCTATATGGTGTGGAAGGCTATGTGGTCGATGACTTAACTGAGATTGCAGTTAATGCAAAAGATCAGACATTGGATGATACCTATATTGTTTTTGATATCGAGACAACCGGATTCAGTTCTATTCGTGACAGAATTATTGAGATTGGAGCTGTGAAGGTTGAGAATGGGCAGATTGTAGACAAGTTCAGTACCTTTGTAAATCCGGAACGCCCGATTCCTTTCGAAATCACAAACCTGACAAGTATTACAGATGAGATGGTGCTGGATGCTCCGACAATCGAGGTTGTGCTGCCACAGTTTCTCGAATTTATTGGTGAGGGCGCATTGGTTGCGCATAATGCAGGATTTGATGTTGGATTTATCGAACAGAATTGTCGTGTGCTTGGTCTGGAACAGGAATTCACAGCTGTTGATACAGTGGCTCTTGCACGTGTGCTGCTTCCGACCCTTTCGAAATATAAATTGAATCTGGTTGCAAAAGCACTTGGAATTTCATTAGAAAATCATCACCGTGCGGTTGATGATGCAGGGGCAACAGCAGAAATTTTTGTAAAATTTGTTGAAATGCTCAAAGATCAGCACATCATGAACTTAAAAGAAATGAATAAATTTGGGGATCGTAATGTTAATGCAATCCGTAAGATGCCGACACATCACATTATTTTGATCGCACAGAATGATATTGGAAGATATAATCTGTATCAGCTGATCACGGCATCTCATATGACATATTATGCAAGAAGACCGAGAATTCCGAAAAGTCTGATCAATGAACACAGAGAAGGAATCATCATTGGAAGTGCCTGTGAGCAGGAGAATTAATACCGTGCGGTCTGAAAAACAGCTGCACAGCAGATTGCGAGACTGGCAGAATTTCTATGATTATTATGAATCCAGCCAATTGGAAATGATAATGTTTATGCTCGAAGATGAGAAAACGCCGAATATCAATACAGAGGAAGATCTGCGTAACGTAAACCGGGAGATTGTTGAACTTGGAGAGAAATTCGGTAAGCCGGTTGTAGCAACCTGTGACGTTCATTTCCTTGATCCGGAGGATGAAGTTTATCGCCGGATCATCATGGCAGGAAAAGGATTCAAAGACGCAGATAATCAGGCACCGCTGTTCCTTCGCACAACAGATGAAATGTTGGAAGAGTTCGCATATCTTGGTTCTGCGAAGGCAAGAGAAGTTGTTATAGAAAATCCACAGAAGATCGCACGTATGGTAGAGAAAATCTCACCGGTAAACCCAAATAAGTGTCCTCCGGTAATCGCGGATTCCGATCAGGAGCTTCGAGATATCTGTTATCGTAAAGCACATGAAATGTATGGAGAAGATCTTCCGGTACAGGTGTCTTCCAGACTTGAGAAAGAGCTGAACTCTATTATTTCCAACGGCTATGCCGTTATGTATATTATTGCGCAGAAACTGGTATGGAAGTCCAATGCGGATGGGTATCTTGTTGGTTCCCGTGGATCAGTAGGTTCGTCTTTTGTTGCGACAATGTCCGGAATCACGGAGGTTAATCCGCTAAGTCCTCACTATTATTGCGAAAAATGTCATTACAGTGATTTTGAGTCTGAAGAGGTTCGGGCATTTGCTGGAGGCTGTGGTTACGACATGCCGGATAGAAATTGTCCTGTGTGCGGAGAAAAACTGGTCAAGGCCGGGTTTGATATTCCGTTTGAAACATTCCTTGGTTTCAAGGGAGATAAAGAGCCGGATATTGACCTGAACTTCTCCGGAGATTACCAGGCGAAGGCTCATAAATATACAGAGGTTCTCTTTGGTGAGGGTCATACATTCAAAGCCGGAACGATCGGTACGCTGGCAGATAAGACAGCATATGGATTTGTGAAAAACTATTATGAAGAACGTGGTCAGAGAAAGCGTGGCTGTGAGATTGAACGAATTACAGAAGGATGTACCGGAATCCGGCGAAGTACCGGACAGCATCCGGGAGGAATCGTAGTACTTCCGCACGGACACAGCATCAATGAGTTTACACCGGTGCAGCATCCGGCCAACGATATGGAATGTGGCATTACAACGACACATTTTGATTACCATTCCATTGACCATAACCTTTTGAAACTTGATATTCTCGGACATGATGATCCTACGATGATTCGTACATTGGAAGACTATATTACCTCCGATGCAATGGAAAATGAATACAATGAGGAGCATCCTTTCGTTGCAACGGAGATTCCGCTGGATGACAAGAAAGTGATCGAACTATTCCATGGTACAGAAATTCTTGGGATCAAACCGGAAGATATTGACGGCTGTAAGCTTGGGTGTCTTGGAATTCCAGAGTTTGGTACAGATTTCGTTATCCAGATGGTGCAGGATACAAAACCTCAGACGTTATCAGATCTGATCCGAATTTCAGGTCTGTCACATGGAACGAACGTGTGGCTCGGAAATGCACAGAAACTTGTAAAATCCGGAAAAGCAACCATTTCTACGGCAATCTGTACCCGTGATGATATCATGATTTATCTGATCAACAAGGGAGTGGAAAGTGCACTGGCCTTTACAATCATGGAGAGTGTGCGTAAAGGAAAAGGATTGAAGCCGGAGTGGGAAGAAGCAATGAAAGCGCAGGATGTACCGGACTGGTATATCTGGTCCTGTAAGAAGATCAGCTATATGTTCCCAAAGGCTCATGCGGCAGCCTATGTTATGATGGCTTATCGTATCGCTTACTGTAAGATCAATTATCCGCTGGCTTATTATGGAGCTTACTTTGGAATCCGTGCGGATGCATTTTCTTATGCGATTATGTGTCAGGGCAAGGATAAACTGAATTATTACATGAAAGACTATAAAAAGCGAAGCGATACTCTGACGAAAAAAGAACAGGATGTCATGAAGGATATGAAGATTGTCCAGGAAATGTACGCGCGAGGACTGGAGTTTATGCCGATTGATATTTACCGGGCGAAGGCGAAGATGTTTCAGATCATTGACGGAAAACTGATGCCGTCTCTTGCCAGCATCGAAGGAATGGGAGATAAGGCTGCTGAGGCCGTGGAAGAGGCATCGAAGGACGGGCCGTATTTGTCATTGGATGATTTCCGTCAGAGAACAAAAGTCAGTAAGACAGTGATCGATCTGATGGCTGAACTGGGATTATTTGGGAATCTTCCACAGAGTAACCAGCTTTCCTTGTTTGATTTTTCGTAGGAAATGCGCTAGACGGATGTAAAGTGCTGTGCTATAATGACTACAACGCTTTGACGTGGTAAAGTTTTAATGGAGGAAGAGATAATGTACGATTTCGATGAGATTATGAACACAGATCCAGAGATAGCAGATGCAATAAAAGCAGAGATGGAGAGACAGAACTCCCATATCGAGCTGATCGCCTCTGAGAACTGGGTGAGCAAAGCAGTCATGGCAGCGATGGGAAGCCCTCTGACGAATAAATACGCAGAAGGATATCCGGGAAAGAGATATTATGGCGGATGTCAGTGTGTAGATGTAGTAGAAGACCTTGCAAGAGAAAGAGCAAAGAAACTGTTTGGATGTGAGTATGTTAATGTGCAGCCACATTCAGGAGCACAGGCGAACATGGCAGTTATGTTTGCCATGCTTGAGCCGGGAGATAAGATCATGGGAATGAACCTTGATCATGGCGGACATCTGACACATGGTTCACCGGTTAATATGTCCGGTAAATATTTTGATGTAGCACATTACGGAGTGAATGCAGACGGTATGATCGACTATGATGAAGTACTTCGTATTGCGAAGGAACATAAACCGAAACTGATCGTTGCCGGTGCAAGTGCTTATGCAAGAACGATTGATTTCAAACGTTTCCGTGAGATTGCGGATGAGGTGGGAGCATACCTGATGGTAGATATCGCACACATCGCAGGACTTGTTGCTACAGGACTTCATCCAAGTCCGATTCCGTATGCGCATGTGACAACAACAACAACACATAAGACACTTCGTGGACCAAGAGGTGGAATGATCATGTGCAGCGAAGAGATGAATAAGAAATTCAATTTCAACAAAGCTGTATTCCCGGGAATTCAGGGAGGTCCGCTGATGCATGTGATCGCCGGTAAGGCAGTTTGCTTCAAGGAAGCACTTGAGCCTGAGTATAAAACATATATGGAGCAGGTTGTTAAAAATGCGAAAGCACTTTGCAACGGTTTGAAAGCACGCGGAGTGAAGATCGTTTCCGGAGATACGGATAACCATCTGATGCTTGTAGACCTGTCGGGAACAGAGACAAGCGGAAAAGAGCTGGAGAAGCGTCTGGATGATGCTCATGTAACAGCGAACAAGAATACAATTCCGAATGATCCTCGTTCACCGTTTGTAACAAGTGGTGTAAGACTTGGAACACCGGCGGTTACAACACGTGGAATGAAAGAAGATGATATGGATAAGATCGCAGAGATTATTGCAATGGTAATCGAAAGTGAAGAGAATGTAGAAAAAGCAAAAGCAATGGTTGCTGAGCTGACTGCAAAATATCCACTTTGTTAATAAAATAATTATATCCGGCAAAACTGCATTTCTCGTGTAAGCGTAATGTAGATTGCCGGGGTTGTGCAACAAAAAAAGAGCTTAAAAAGCTCTTTTTTGTTAATCGAATTTCTGTATTACTTTTAAAAATTAAATACGGTCTATTTATTAATTAAAAGGTACATAAAGTCTTGATTAAAGTTTCACTACGTTAACAGCCTGAGGTCCTTTAGCGCCTTCTGTTACTTCGAACTCAACAGCCTGGCCCTCTTCGAGAGATTTGAATCCATCCATTACAAGTCCTGAATAATGAACAAAAATGTCATTGCCTTCAGCGTCAGAGATAAATCCGTAACCCTTCTGGTTATTAAACCATTTTACTGTACCTGTCATTGTGTTGCCCTCCATTAAAAGAATATAAGTTGTTAAATCATCACAGTTTACAATGCGCTGAAAACTGTAATATTGTGTCAGTATAAATTCATAGTGACACTTTGTCTATTGTAGCATGTTTAACAAAGAAAGTCAAATGTAAACTTTTCTATTTTGTAGAAAACGACAAAATGTTACTGCTCACACGAGAGTGAACAGTAACACAAAATACATATAATGATATGAAAACGTAAGGCGCAATATCTCACAAGAGTAGAAAAAGAAAAATAAAGAAAGGATGCTGATTGAAAAAAGAATGGAAGTATTATATAATTTAACCAATGTCTATGAAATATTTTATTTCAAGGAGGATTTGTGTATATGATAACGATTGAAGGAAAAAGCGTATTTGGTGGAGTATCCATTGGCAAGCTGATGTTCTATAAGAGAAACGAAAAGGTGATCAGAAGAACACATGTAGATGATGTGGATGCAGAGTGGAAGAGATTCGAAGAGGCTAAGAATACAGCAATCGACCAGCTGAAAGTTCTCTACGACAAAGCCATTGAAGATGTAGGTGAGGCCAACGCCATGATCTTTGAGATTCACCAGATGATGCTTGATGATCTGGATTATCTGGAATCTATTGAAGGAATTATCCGTACACAAAGTGTAAATGCAGAGTATGCTGTTTCAACAACAGCTGATAACTTTGCACAGATGTTTGCATCTATGGATGATGCATATATGCAGGGACGTGCAGCAGATGTGAAGGACGTTTCCGAGCGTGTACTTGATATTCTCTGCGGAGTGAGCAACGGAACACGTGAGATGACAGAACCTTGTATTGTTGCTGCAGATGATCTCGCACCGAGTGAGACAGTACAGCTTGACAAAGAGAAAGTACTTGGATTTGCTACAATGTATGGTTCATCTAACTCCCATACAGCAATTCTTGCCCGGACCATGGGAATACCGGCCCTGGTAAGCACAGAGATGGAGCTTACACAGGATCTGGATGGTAAACTGGCTGTTGTAGACGGCAACCATGGTACCATCTATGTGGATCCGGATGCTGAGACCATGGAAAAAATGAAAACTCTGAAAAAAGAGGAGGAGGAGAAGAAAGAGCTTCTTCAGACTTTTAAAAATAAAGAGAGTATTACACTGGACGGCAAAAAAGTACTGACTTATGCAAATATCGGTAATCTCAAAGATCTGGCGCTGGTTCTACAGAATGGTGCTGAGGGTATCGGACTGTTCCGCAGCGAGTTCTTATATCTGGAGTCCGAGACATATCCGACGGAAGAAGAACAGTTTGAAGTATACAAAAAAGTTGCTGAGACTATGGCAGGCAAACGTGTCATCATCCGTACCCTGGATATCGGTGCGGACAAACAGGCAGATTATTTTGAACTGGCAAAAGAAGAGAATCCGGCGATGGGTGTCCGTGCCATCCGCATCTGTCTGACCAGACCGGAAATCTTCAAAACACAGCTGCGTGCACTGTTCCGTGCAAGCGCTTATGGAAACATTGCAATCATGTATCCGATGATCACTTCTTTATCTGAAATTGCACAGATCAAAGAGATTGTGGAAGAAGTAAAAGCAGAACTGGATGCAGACGGCGTTCCGTATGGTACACCGGAGCAGGGTATTATGATCGAGACACCGGCAGCAGCAACTATCAGTGATCTGCTGGCAAAGGAAGTAGATTTCTTCAGTATCGGAACCAATGATCTGACGCAGTATACATTGGCAATTGACCGTCAGAACCAGTCTCTGGATGCATTTTTCGATGCACATCATATCGCAGTACTCCGAATGATCTATCAGACCGTACAGAATGCACATAAAGCAGGAATCTGGTGTGGTATCTGCGGAGAACTTGGTGCAGACAGCGATCTGACAGAGTTATTCCTGGCAATGGGTATTGATGAATTGTCAGTATCTCCGGGGCGTCTGCTGACGATCCGTCGTCTGATCTGCGAAACTGACAGCAGTGCAAATAAGGAAGAAATTCTGAAAAAATGGCTGTAGGGTAGCTACGGAGGTCCTGAAAGGATGTTTTGCGAATGGCACGCGTGAACAGTAACGCATAGCATGCATCTCGCAGCAAGAATTCCGAGGGCGTTCTTGCATTAGAAAAGGTAATAGAAAACGAGGGAATAATACTATATGTTGACAGAAAAGGAGGCAGGAGGAAATTCTGCGCCTGCTTACTTTGAAAGGCAGCGTGACTGTTCAGGAGCTGAAAGAATACTTCGATGCTTCGGAATCTACGATCCGGCGTGATTTGAACACACTGGATGAAAACGGTGCGCTGGTGAAAGTATTTGGCGGAGCCATGCTGACAGAATCAAATCTTGCGACCAAAGATGAGCAGGTTTCTCAGCGTAAGGGATTGTATCAGGAAGAGAAGCAGAAGATTGGCAGATATGCTGCTTCCCTGATCGAACCCATGATTTTGTATATGTGGATGCCGGAACGACGACTGCCTGCATGATACCATATATTACAGAAAAAGCGGC
>ENA-OQHF01000143-OQHF01000143.1-human-gut-metagenome-genome-assembly--contig:-NODE-143-length-44884-cov-5.937708_pt1 | contig 44884 bp, 46 predicted proteins | sample MGYA00242559_ERZ504709 | MGnify/ENA primary metagenome ERZ504709 (study PRJEB26092, sample SAMD00036203) | human gut metagenome | host: Homo sapiens | study: EMG produced TPA metagenomics assembly of... | reverse complement strand
AATGCCAAGACAGAGTCATATGATGACGATGATAAGCAGTACAGGATCAATTATGAGAATGAGCATTCTTTCAATGGAAAGAAATGTCTCGAGGAAAATGTACAATCTGCCGCAAAAGTGACTGGGGCACACCGCAATCTCTTTCTGCTTTGGGTGGGCATGGCTTTGATGTGTCACTTTTATATGAAGATTTTAAGCCGCAAAAAAGACTGTTTTAAAGATATTGTATCTTTTATCCTTAAAACAGTCTTTTCGTTTATTTTTTATACTTTTACTTTTCCGTATCAGAAAGCGCCGCCTGCGCCGCCGCGATTCTTGCTATCGGCACACGGAACGGTGAACAGCTGACGTAATTTAAGCCTGCCTTATGACAGAATGCAATGCTGGATGGGTCGCCGCCATGCTCGCCACAGATACCGCATTTTAAATCCGGCCGGGTGTTTCTGCCCTTCTGCACTGCCATTGCAACCAGCTGGCCTACACCATTCTGGTCTAAGCGTGCAAACGGGTCTGATTCGTAAATCTTGCTCTTATAATAAGAATCCAAAAACTTGCCCGCATCATCTCTTGAAAAACCAAATGTCATCTGCGTCAGGTCATTTGTGCCAAATGAGAAAAATTCTGCTTCCTGTGCAATCTCATCTGCAAGCAGTGCCGCACGCGGAATTTCAATCATGGTTCCGATTTTATAGTGAATATCGGACTGTTTTTCTGCTTTGACCTGCTCTGCTGTTTCGACAACGACATCTTTTACGAATTTTAATTCTTTTCGTTCTCCGACCAGCGGAATCATAATCTCCGGCACAATGTCGTATCCTTTTTCGACATGCACCTCAATCGCTGCTTCCATAACCGCTCTGGTCTGCATACGTGCAATTTCAGGATATGTTACCGCCAGACGACAGCCTCGGTGTCCCATCATCGGATTAAATTCGTGCAGTGCGGCGCACGTTTCTTTAATCTCCTCAACAGTCATGTGCATATCTTCTGCCAGTGCCTTGATGTCTTCTTCCTCTGTCGGTAAAAATTCATGCAGCGGCGGGTCTAAATAACGCACTGTCATCGGTCTGCCTTCCAGTGCTTCATACATTGCCTTAAAATCCGCTTTCTGGAATACAAGCAGTTCATCCAATGCCGCAACTCTGCCCTCTACGGTCTTTGACAGAATCATTTTACGGATTTTCGGAATTCTGTCCTGCTCAAAAAACATATGCTCTGTCCGGCACAGTCCGATTCCTTCAGCTCCCAGTTCCACGGCTTTTTTTCGTATCTGCCGGTGTATCCGCATTGGTTCGTACACCCAGTGTCCTAAACTCATCTGCCCACTCCATAATCCGTCCGAAATTTCCGCTCACGGTTGCTTCTACCGTCTGAATGTCCCCTTTATATATCTTTCCGGTTGTACCGTCCAGTGAAATAAAATCTCCTTCATGGAATGTATATCCACCCAGTGTAAATTCTTTTGCCTCTTCATCAATCGCAATCGCACCACAGCCGGATACACAACACGTTCCCATGCCTCTTGCCACGACTGCCGCATGGGATGTCATTCCGCCGCGCACGGTAAGGATTCCCTGTGCTGCGTGCATTCCTTCAATATCTTCCGGTGATGTTTCCAGACGTACCAGAATGACACGTTCTTTTTTATTCTCTTTCACGAGCCGTTTGGCATCTTCCGCCGTAAATACAATTTTACCTGCCGCCGCACCCGGTGAAGCCGGAAGTGCTTCTCCAATCACTTCCCCTGCCTTTAAAGCTTCCGTATCAAACGTTGGGTGCAGTACCTGGTCGAGTGATTTTGCATCAATTCTAAGCACGGCTTCCTGTGGTGTGATTTTTCCTTCATCTACCAAATCACATGCAATCCGGATTGCCGCCTGTGCCGTCCGCTTGCCGTTGCGGGTCTGTAAGAAATACAGCTTTCCTTCTTCAATGGTAAATTCCATATCCTGCATATCGCGGTAATGGTCTTCTAACTTCATCGCCAGATCAATAAATTCACGGTAGCACTCCGGCATATCCTGTTCAAGCTGCGTAATCGGCTGTGGTGTGCGCACGCCGGCAACCACATCTTCGCCTTGTGCATTAATTAAATACTCCCCATAAATTCCCTTTGCACCGGTTGACGGATTTCTTGTAAATGCAACACCCGTTCCCGAAGTTGCACCTTTATTGCCGAATACCATGGTCTGGACATTGACTGCCGTTCCCCAGTCCCCCGGAATGTCATTCATTCTGCGGTAAGTAATGGCACGCGGCGTATTCCATGAACGAAATACCGCTTTAACGGCTTCCATTAACTGCTCCTGTGGATTCTGTGGAAATTCTTTTCCATCCATTGCTTCACGGTAAACCTGTTTAAACCGCGCAATCAGTTCTTTTAAATCCTCTGCCGTCAGTTCCGTATCATACTTGATTTTTTTGTCTGTCTTGACCTCGTCAATAATCTTTTCAAAGTAAGACTTCGGCACTTCCATGACAACATCGGAAAACATCTGGATAAATCTTCTGTACGAATCATATGCAAAGCGCGGATTGCCGGTCTTTTCTGCAAATCCTTCCACTGCTTCATCATTCAGTCCCAGATTTAAAATGGTATCCATCATGCCCGGCATGGATGCCCTTGCGCCGGAACGGACAGATACTAACAACGGATTGGCATTGTCCCCGAACTTCTTTCCGTTTACCTGCTCCAGCCAGCCCACCGCTTCAAAAATCTGTGTCTGGATTTCTTCGCGGATTTGCTCCTCATTTGCATAATAATCCGTGCATGCTTCCGTCGTTATGGTAAACCCCTGTGGAATCGGCATACCGAGATTGGTCATCTCTGCAAGATTCGCACCCTTTCCACCGAGAAGCTCCCGCATGTCTGCATTGCCTTCATGAAATTTGTAAACCCATTTCCTCATACCTTTGCCCTCCATACTTTTCTAACAGTTAATCCATATGATGCCGGGGGTTTTATCCCCACTACTCTTTTATATGATTATTACCAAAAAAAGAAAAATATGCCTAGACTTTTTGTTAATTTTTTGACATTCTTTTGCTAAATTTTTTCAAAAACATTTCATGAATCCGCGTATCTGATGTCAGTTCCGGGTGGAATGACATTGCAAGCTGGTTTTTATTTTCCACCATTACGATATTACCGTCCACTTTTGCAAGTACCTTTGTATCGTCCAATACTTTTTCAATATACGGTGCGCGGATAAAGCGCATCGGAAACGTACCGATTCCTTCAATCTGTTCGTCAACGGAAAAACTGCCGAGCTGTCTTCCGTAAGCGTTGCGGCGCACAACCGCCGGAAGCGTGGCAAGATGTGTTGCCGCATCATTGCTTAACTGCTGTGCTAAAAGAATCGCCCCGGCACACGTTGCAAGCACCGGCATACCGTTTTTTATCTGGCTCTGTATGGTATCAAACATATCCAGTTCCCGCATCAGTTTTCCCTGTACGGTACTTTCTCCGCCCGGAAGAATCAGTCCGTCATAAGACTGACGGACGTCCTCACCTTTTCTTAATTCTATATATTCTGCACCTAATTGTTCCAGCATCTGCTCATGTTCTGCAAATGCCCCCTGTACTGCAAGAATTCCGATTTTCATACTACTCCTCATTTCTGAGCGACTTTGTCGCGAAGCGGCGATGAGAAATTCGCGCAGGCGATTTCTCATCTGCCATCTATGTTGTTTGCTTTCGCTCAGAAACAAACAACTGTGTGAAAAATGGCGCATCAGCGTTATTTTTCACACTATTTGCCTCTTTCAGCCATTAAAAGTTCAATTTCCTGTTCATTGATACCAACCATTGCTTCGCCTAAGTCTTCAGATAACTCTGCAATCAGCTTTGCATCTGTGAAGTTGGCAACTGCCTTTACGATTGCTGCCGCACGTTTTTCCGGATTTCCTGATTTAAAAATACCGGAACCCACGAATACACCTTCTGCGCCAAGCTGCATCATCAGTGCCGCGTCTGCCGGTGTTGCAACGCCGCCTGCTGCAAAGTTTACAACCGGAAGCTTTCCGTTCTCATGAACATATAATACTAAATCATACGGTACCTGTAATTCCTTTGCCGCCTGAAACAATTCATCTTCACGCATGGAAACAAGTCTTGCCATTTCACTGTTCATTTTTCTCATATGACGGACTGCCTGCACAACGTCACCTGTTCCCGGTTCACCCTTTGTACGAATCATGGAAGCACCTTCGTTAATTCTTCTTAACGCTTCCCCTAAATCCTTTGCGCCGCATACAAACGGTACGGAAAACTTGTGTTTGTCAATGTGGTAAACATCATCTGCCGGAGATAATACTTCACTTTCATCAATATAGTCGATTTCGATTGCTTCCAGAATCTGTGCTTCCGCAAAATGTCCGATTCTGCATTTTGCCATAACAGGAATAGTTACTGCTTCCTGAATTCCTTTAATCATCTTCGGGTCACTCATTCTTGCAACACCGCCTGCCGCACGGATATCCGCCGGGATTCTTTCCAGTGCCATGACCGCACATGCGCCTGCTTCCTGTGCGATTCTTGCCTGTTCCGGTGTGGTAACGTCCATAATAACGCCGCCCTTTAACATCTGTGCCAGTTCTTTATTTAATTCGTATCTGTTTTTTGCATTTTCGTTTGCCATCGTTTTTTTCTCCATTTCCTTTTTATTAATTTTGAATCAACATTTAAATGGAGTATAACAAAAACTGGGCATAATAAAATATTCAAAAATAATATTTTTATAATGTCCAGTTTCAAATCTGTTTATATTCAGTTTTAAATTTATATATGGTCAGTTGTTAAAACTCTTATAGCCAGTTTAGCGGTTGTCTACCTTTTCAGGGTATAAGTCATGACTGCTTAACCGCTCCCATGCAACCTGCTCCCAGCGTGTCCCCGGCTTTCCGTAATTGCAGTACGGGTCAATGGAAATGCCGCCGCGCGGGGTGAATTTTCCCCATACTTCTATGTACTTCGGCTCCATCAGGCGGATTAAATCTTTCATGATGATGTTGACACAGTCTTCATGAAAATCTCCGTGATTGCGGAAGCTGAACAGATACAGCTTTAATGATTTACTCTCTACCATTTTTACATCCGGCACATACGAAATTGTAATTGCTGCAAAGTCCGGCTGACCTGTAATCGGGCAGAGGCTTGTAAATTCCGGGCAGTTAAATTTTACAAAATAGTCGTTATCCGGGTGTTTGTTTACAAATGTTTCCAAAACCTCCGGCGCATAATTGTCGGGATACTTTGTTCCCTGATTGCCAAGCAGTGTTACACCCTGCGTTTCTTCTTTACTTCTTCCTGCCATTGTTTTTCCTTCCTTATTTATATTTTTAAAATGATAATGCCGGGTCTTTGACACCATTTGCCGCAAATGCTTTGGCACGATCAATGCACGTTCCGCAGACTCCACACGGTTTTTCATTTCCCTCATAGCAGCTCCATGTATATTCATACGGCACATGAAGGTCGAGTCCGATTTTTACGACCTCTGCTTTAGTGCGTGCAATAAACGGTGCTTCCACCTTTAACTGCTTTCCGCTTCCTATATAAATAGCGTCATTTATCGCCCGGTTGAACGCATCACTACAGTCCGGGTATGCGCTTCCCGCCGCGTCATCGCTGTGTGCACCATAGTAAATGACTTCACAGCCCTTTGACAGTGCAATGCTTGCCGCACTGGATAAAAACAGTCCATTGCGGAACGGCACGTATGTCGATACCGGTGTACCGTTTGTCTTTTCTATCTGGCTGGCATAGCTTTCCTGCGGAATCTCTTTATCGGAATGTGAAAGCAGGGAACAATCGCTGTACTGGAATATTTTTTCCAAATCCAGTGATAAATGCTCCACTTGATAATGCTGTGTTACTTTTTTCGCACACTCGATTTCTTTGGTATGCTTCTGTCCATAGTAAATGGACAGTGCAATCACATTTTCCGCACCATACTTATCAACTGCCATTCCTAAACAAGTGGTACTGTCAACGCCACCACTGCATAAAACCATTGCTTTCATTTTGAAATCTCCCTCTTAGTGTCTGTGTATATGTTTTTGTATTCGTCTTTCGGATTCCGCGTGCCGTCATGCAGCTGTGGCAGCCTTCTATATAAACAGCTACGTCTTCCGAGCCGGTCACCTGCGTAATAATATCCGCAATATCCGTGCCGATGCGTTCCTGAAGCTGTAACCGCTTGGCCACCATATCCGCGATTCTTGCAATTTTACTAAGTCCGATGACTTTACCGTTGGGTACATAAGCCACCGTAACTTTCATATCATACATTAATGCCAGATGATGTTCGCAGTAACTAAAAATGTCAATATCTTTGACAACTACCATATCACCGTAACGGTCCGCCCCGCCTTCTTCGTCTTCCGAAAATGTCTTGTCAAACATCTGTGCAATCTCTTCATTGGTATATTTCATGCCCTCAAATACTTCTTCGTACATTCTGGCAACCCGTTGCGGTGTTTCCTTTAGCCCTTCCCTGTCCGGGTCATCTCCGAGTGCTTCTAACAGCCCACGGATATGATAAGCCACCGCTTCTGTATCAATCTCTTTCATTTTTCTCTCCATTCAGTTCTGCGATAAAGTCTATTTGCTTTCGTTGCGAAACAAATAGCTGTGTGAAAAATAAGCGCATCAGCGTTATTTTTCACACTAAACGCCTCTTTCATCCGGTGCCCAGATAAATTTGTGCATTTGTAACTGCATACGCACGCCGTTCATCTGATGTGCTTTCATGTATTCCACAATGTCTGCGGGTTCAATCGCACCAAATACCGGGCTGATGTATACATGACATTTCTGTGTCAATCCATATTCCTGTATTATCTGCCGTGTCTTTTCCAAATCTTCAATGCTGCCCGCCACAAATTTGACGGTATCCTGCGGCTGTAATTCGGAAAAATTCTGCAGGCGCATAAATGTTTCCATTCCACTGCCTGCCAGCTTATAATCCATGGTCATTGAAAGCCGCTCCATAGATTGCCGTTCTTGTGTTAAATGTTTTACCTGTGCACGCACATTTTCCAGACTGACACTTCCGTTGGTTTCAATCTCAACAGCTTTTCCCGCAGACAACAGTTCTTTTATCAGACCCGCAAGTTCTGTCTGCAGCAACGGTTCTCCGCCTGTCATTGTCACATTGTCTATTCCTGCGCGGCACACGTCTGCCACCAGTTCTGCCGCCGTCTTTTCGACCGCCGTGGTATCCTGTCTGTTTGCCCATTGTGTATCACAATAACTGCAATTTAAGTTGCACCCCTTAAAACGGATAAAAACTGCCAGTTCCCCGGCTTTTGTTCCTTCTCCGTTGATACTCACAAACTGTTCCACCACCGGGTACTTTATTTGATTATTCATGTTCATACTTTATTCCTCATAGCACGCCGCATTATTCGGTGTTTCATATACGGTTACGCGTTTTACACGGTATCCTGCCTGCTGCATTTTTTCATGAAAATATTTTGCCATATTTTCCGCCGTGGGACGGAACGGAAACTGCAAAATCTTAAACTGCTCGCTTTCAAGCGCTGCAAGTGTCGCTTCCTTTAAACTGCCGGTTTCAATAATCAGGCAGTGGTCAAGTGCATCCACACATTCCCTTAAATCCCGCTTTAAATCGCCAAAGTCCACATACATGCCGCGGTTTTGTCCGTCTTCCTGTAAATCCTCCGTACAGACTTCCAGCACAACACGCCAGCGGTGTCCATGAATATTGCTGCATTTTCCGTCATATCCATATAAAAAATGTGCCGCATCAAAGCTGTGTTCCGTCTTTAAAATATACATTTTTCCTCATTTCCGTACGTTTTCCATTCTGTCATGTAACTCTTCCTGCTGACTGCCTGCTGCTGTCCTACAGAAACGTGCGCCGCAATGCGTACAAAAAGAACATGGATTCAACCCAAATCCATGTTCTAAACATACTATGCAAATTTATCCCGTTCTGCCGTTGTGGCAGAATTTTCCTTTAAATATTGTATAGTCCTGGTTTTGTTTAGAGACAGGATGGTACAAACGAACTGTCTATTATTGCCGGGAAATAGGATAACAAATCCTTTTTAAAATGTCAACCGGTTCCCGGATTTTTTGTTTTACTGTTTTTCACTATTGTAATATTTATTTTTTGCAAGCAGCATATTTTTCTGAGCTTCGGTAATTGTATCAGTAATATCCGATATAAACACATAAAAAAGTCCACCGCCCGCTTCAATGGTCTGATGCTCTAAATGTCCGCAGTCATCAAGCCAGCGCACCGTGCCGTCCTTTCTTACAATACGGTATTTAATATAATCCATACTGCGGTCGGACTGCTTTATCTGATCGTGAATTTCCCATTCCACGCGTGCCAGATCCTGCGGATGTACCATACCGCGGAATGAATTATGCACCTGCTCCCGGAACTCCTCTATCGTTTCACAGCCAAACAGACGGATTGCACCCGGATTGGCATAGAGCAGTTTTTCTTCGCCCACTGCGCGATAGATAAAAAAGCCTTCTGACATATTTGCCAGTGTTTCTGACAGATATACCGCACGTTTATCCTTCCTTCCCTGCATCAGCGTATCAATACTGCGGATTACAATGACTGCATCCTTTGGTGTACCGTCACTGTCCCGTTCGCACACCGCTACCGTTGTCAGGCACCATTCCTTATTGTTTTTTTCATCTAACCGTTTATAGGACATTTCCAGCGTATCCTGCTTTGCAAGTCCTTTATTGAGATTTGTCAGCGAGAGAAACTTACGGATATTCTTTTCATCGGTTGATACAATCTTCCCCATATAAAAATGACGGTTAATGGATTCCTCGTAATTACCACGCTCCTGTAATGAATTTTCATCCGGGTAAATCATATGATAATAATTGTCCTTTAACTGTACAAAATAAACTTCACGATAGGAAAGCATCATACTCTTTAGAGCATTCGATGCAATATATGTATTCGTAATATCCTGTATAATCACACCGATGTAACCTTCCCGGTACTGATAATATGTAAACTGCATATACCGGTTGGAAATGTGGCTATAAAGGTAAAATGTTTTCTTTTCACCTTTATATGCCGCATTATACATATACGTATACGCTTCCTCTACCTTATCACCGAAACTCTGATATGAAAGTGCCTTTAGCTGTTCTAAATCTCCGGTGCAGACCTGCCGCATTGTTTCATTGGCATATAAGATTTCATAATCCACCGGTTTATTATTTTCATCTAAAATCAGACGGTCAATACAAAATCCTGTCGGCATTTTTCCAAAGTGTGCCTCAAGACTTTCATAATCTTCATTAAATGCCCTATCCGTAATCTGTGTCTGCACTTCTGCCTGCTTTTTATCTGCCTGCACTTCGGTTACATTCATCAACGAACCGTAATACTGGCGGCAGCCGTCCTTCTCCCGCAGGAAAAAGACTCTCATGTATACAAGAATGACCGTGCCGTCCATCTGCATAAAATGAATATATCCATCTGCTCCGGACATCTGATTCGAAAATGCCTTCTCAAAGATTGTATGCAAAAGAACCCTGTCATCTGCATGCACATGATTCCAAAAACGCTTTCCGTAACTGTTCGCCTGCCCTGATGATGTACCCATCAACTGAAAATACTGTTCATTGACCCTGGTAATTTCAATCTGATGATCCCTCATTTCATAAAATGCAACCGGTCCTAAGACATTATTTAACATACTATCCGTAATGAAATTCGTATCCATAAATTCACGAATATGAAGCGGCTCTACCTGCTTATAAAATAAATCATGAAAATCAAGCTGGCGTTCGTCGCTTAGCAGTTCTTCAAACTGCTTGACCGGCAGCGGTTTATAAAAATAAAATCCCTGAATATAACGGCATCCTAGGCTCTGTACAAACTGTTCCTGTTTCTCTGTTTCAACACCTTCCACGATAATAGGCAGCCGAAGCAGTCTTGCCATATTAACAACAGACTCTAAGATGTTCATGCCTTTTTCTTCTTCTGTTTCACTGATATCCAGAAAACGCATATCCAGCTTTAACACATCAACAGGAATATTTTTTAACATGTTCAAAGACGAATAGCCGCATCCAAAGTCATCCATCATAACCTTAAAGCCTTTTCCGCGCAAAATGTTAACCGTACTGGTAATCCGCTCATCACTCTCTGTATATGCACTTTCCGTAATCTCCACTTTTACATAATGCTCGGAGAGCTGATATTTTTCCAATAACGAGAAAATATATGCCGGTACATCCATTGAAAAAATGTCTACCCTTGATACATTAATAGAAATCGGAACCGGCTGGAATCCCCTGTCTATCCAGCTTCTTATCCACGCACATACCTTGTCCCATACATAGCGGTCCAACCGGTCTATCATTCCGTTCTTTTCCAATACCGGAATGAATGCCCCCGGAGATACCATCGTCCCATCCGGTTTCACCCAGCGCACGAGTGCTTCTGCACCCACAATCTGATGTGTTGCAATATTACACTGCGGCTGTGCAAAAAAGGTAAATTCATTATTTTTTAAGGCCTCCTGTATCTCGGATAAAAGTTCCACTTCTTTTTCCAGCCGTGACTCCATCTCCTGTGTATAATGGCAGATATGATCAGGCTGTCCTTCAAAAGCATTAGACAGAGCCAATGTCGCCCGGTCATACATAATCTCCGGCGAATCTGTATCTGTATTAATGGAATATATACCGATAACCGGATAAAAGCCGACCGTATTGTTCCATTTATGAATACCTTTTATAATCTGTTCCTGAATCTGTTTAATAATCTCATGAGAATCCGGTATAAATATTCCAAAATTATCTGCCCCCAGATAACCTTCCACACCGTCATGCTCTCCTGCAATCTCTTTTAAACAGTTCTGAATATAAAGAATAAGTTTGTCTCCGGCTTCTCTGCCATAAAGCTTATTAAAAAGCCTGAAATGTTCAATATCGATTGCGACCATACTATATGCGCCAGAAAGTCCCATCTCCATTTTACTTCTGACATTCGACATAAAGGTACGGTTGTAATAAAAGTCACTTAACTGTGCACCCTCCATAAAAGCTACCCTCCTATCCTCACAACAACTCTAATTTTTATTGTAGTGCAAATAGAATAAAATTTCAATCCTAAAGCACCTCTATTTTATGAAAAACTACCATTCATTTTGTATATTTATAACAAAAACCGCCCATGCAGACCTGTCTTCCTGCATGGGCGGCTGTATCCGGTTATTCTTTTGTATTTTTTACTTCTTTAAACGTTCTTTTACGCTTACAGGTTCTTTAACCTGATGCATATAAAAGAAAGAAGCTGAATTTACTGAACTTTTTGCAGTCTTTAAACCAACTGCCTTAACAGCTTTTAAAACTTTCTTCATACTTTCTTACCCCCTTTTGAATTAAAATTAATATTGCAGTTTCAAAAAGCGTCATTGCCACGATGTCCCCTACTTCTGCCAAGACACTTTTTGAAACGAATACCCCCAACAGATAGCACATGCTGATAAACCGCGATTTTTTTCGATTCATTACGACCTGTTCCCCGTCTAACGGTTTATTGGCATGCGGCACCGGAGCGAGCCACCAGATGATTCCCGTACCGACAGCCGCCAGCAGAAGCACTGCTGTAAAATGACTGTTCAGTTCCCCCGCTGCTGTCAGATTCAATATGTACAATCCGACCGTAGCACCTGCACATCTTACCTTTGTGGCTGCATGGTATCCTCCTGTGAAACTTCTAAGCACTGTAAATGACACAATAAAACAAATGCTTTGCCAGAATCTGCCCCACAATATGCCTAAAACTACTAAGAGCAGTGTTTCCAGAACACCGTCCATAAAAATCTCCAGCCCATATTGATAAATGTCAGCTTCATCTTTTTCAATCATCTGTTCCCGGGATAAATAGTCCGAAAGAATTCCCGCCAGCCGATGTGTCATTCGCTTTTACTCCTTATCTGTTTCTGCCCGAATCATATCTTTTTTCTGAAAAATTTTCAATAGGTTTGTCCTACTTTGCAGATATATGACGTACTTTGCAGATTTTTCGTGTAATAAAATATATTATACACAAGCAATATGCACCATAAACCGGCTGTTTTCTTCTGATATATCAATCAGTCCTCCATATTGATTCACAACTTTTTTCACGCTTAATATGCCAAGTCCGTGATTTTCAGCATCTTCTTTCGTGGTATGTAACTGCGGATTTCTGTCCAACACGGATTCTTCTATATAATTACTTACAATAAAATGACGGATATTATTGACTTCAAAACAGTCTACGCCAATAAATCTTTTTGCCTCCGGCAGATTTTCCTCCGCCCGGATTGCATTGTCCATTAGGTTTGAAAATACAATCGCCATATCCATTTCACGTTCTTTCGGATAGCTGGTTGTAACCTGCCAGCGCACAAAAATGTCCTTTTTTCCGGCACAGCTGCGCTTTTTCATACATCACCGCGTTAAGCATTTCGTTATCCACAATGTAGTAAACATTTACTCCGATACTGCTGACTGCACCCGTAAAACCTGCCATCTGCTTTTTTGCCTGTTCCACATTTCCTTCTTCGAGAAGCTTTGTCCACGCCATTGCATAATGTTTTAAATCATGGCTTAAAATCCTTGTTTCCCTCTGCATCTGATAAGCTTTTTCAATCATTGCTTTCTGTTTGTCCAGCTGGATTGCTACGATTTTGCCCTCGTTCATACGCTGATTCATCTTACTGATATGCAGTGCCAGAAATGTACAGCACCCCAGAATCACCAGCTGTAAGGTGAAAATTCCGAGAATATGTCCCTGCTCTTTTCCGTATATGCCGGTATTTAAGTTTATTTCTAACAGACTAATCAGGATAAATGCCGCCGCAATCAGAATCAGTAAAATTAACAGCCACTCCTGCCATTTTAAATACACTCTGTTTTTTCTCTGTATCATCGCTGCCCATATCAATATCACCAGCAACAGTCTTGCAATTAAGATAGAGCAGATTCTTGTGAAAATATTTCCTGTAATCAGTACCGACATCGGTTCTCCGGTTACCAGTGAAATCACCGGAAAACAGACACTGCTTGACACAATATACAGTATCATAATAATGATGCTCCACAAGCACCATGACCGCCAGCTTTCTTTTAAACATACATAACACATTCCAATATTGACTGCAATTCCCAATATAAACTGCTGTACCGGCAGCTGAATCAGGTATTGCGCACACAAGTACTGTAGCAGCATAAATAACACCAGATATTTGCTTTTCCCTTTACGGACCCCCAGTATATATGCCAGCGAACCTATCATAAGCACGCCGTCACCCAGGCTTATAATCTGCTCTACTATTATATTTAACACTTTTTCCCTCTTTTCTATCTGTACATACTGTTTCCCATTTTTCTGATATACCGCAGGTAGCGTGCCTTACACATTTCAAATTTTCCTCTGCTGATTCGGATAACTTCGTTATTACTCATAACAATTTTATCTCGCTGTATCTCGTATATGTATTTCATATTACATAAGTAGGAATAATGTGGACATAAAAAATCTCCGGTTTCAGCCAGATATGCGAAATCCGAAATTTTTCCGCGGACCTTTAATACTTCTTTCTGTGTGTGGACATACAAATGATGGCTTTGTACTTCGATGTAGATGATTTCCTGCTGTGGTAAAATCGTCGTAACCCCTCCGGTTTCATCAAACTCCAGACATTCCGTTTTTGTATTCTGCTGTATCCAGCTTTCTACCGCCTCTGTAAGTTCTTCCTCCAGATGTGATTTTCTGACAAAACGAAACGGTCTGAAATGAATGGATTCAAACACCAGATTTTCCATACTGCTGACAAAAATAATATTTTCCCCGCCTGTTATTTTATATAATTCCTCTGCAAGCGTAAAACCTGAAACCTCGCCCATTTGGATATCAAGCAGAACAATATCGTAAGGAACCCGGTGCAGCACGTCTAAAAAATGCTGTCCGGTCTGAAATTCCTCAATCCCGGCTTCCAGTTCTTTTTGGGAAAATATATTTTTAGCAATTTGGACTTCCTGCATACGTTCCTGCATATCATCATCGCAGACTGCAATCGTAAACATCACTCTTTCCTCCGTTTTGTGTTTTAAACCATTCCCCCGATTTATATATCTATTATATATGAATTACGGCAGTTGGGCAATACTCATTCCAACACGGGCATGAATCTTCATTTTTGATTAATTTCATCACAAAACGGCACAAAAAGTCTCTCTACTCAAAATAATATAAATATACATCTTCTAAATCAATATTATCTTCTACCGGCACGGCTTCTTTAGGCAGCGTATCCCCGACAAGCCGCAGTGCCAGTCCATTCTTTCGCTGACGGATATTTCCGACTTTATACTCTGCCTGCAATGCACCGACATCATCCAGCGTGCAGGTAATCTCAGCGACCTTTCCCTGCATTTTCTCAATCAGTTCCACCGGAGTCCCCGTTGCTACAATCTGTCCCTTCTTTATTAAAAGGACGTGGTCTGCAATGCACTCAATATCACTGACTACGTGGGTTGCAAATAAAATGATTTTATCCTTTGACAGTTCGGCAATGTAGTTACGGATTCCGATACGCTCCTTTGGGTCAAGTCCCGCAGTCGGCTCATCCAGAATGAGTATTTTCGGATTGCCGAGCAGTGCCTGTGCCAGCAGCACACGCTGTTTCATGCCACCGGAAAAACCGCCGATTTTTTTATGGGCAACTCCGGTTAAATTGACAACCTCAAGCAGTTCGTCAATCTGCTGATTGACCGTTTTACCCTCTGTATTTTTTCCTTTTAAACCTTTGACCTCTGCCATATATTTTAAAAATGCTTTGGGTGAAAAATCCTCATAAAATCCCTGCTGCTGCGGCATATAACCGACAATGGCACGGAACCTTTTCCCCAGCTTTAAAATATCTTCTCCGTCATATAAAATCCTGCCGCCGTCACTGCCGCTGTCCCTGCTGACATTATCTGTTATCAGGTTAATCATCGTACTTTTTCCGGCGCCGTTTGCCCCCAGTATCCCGTAAATTCCCGGCTTAAAAGTGTAAGTTACTTTCCGTAATGCCTGTACCGTACCGTATGTTTTAGATAAGCCCTCTAACTGTAATTCCATATTTTTCACCCTTCCTTTATACAAGCTGTGTCACCTGATGCAGTATCCACACCAGCAAAATAACGCCTGCCAGTACTGCCGGCATCAAGGCTCTGTTTCCCTTTTTTCCAATCGCTCTAGATACCAGCATGGCAGCTGTCATTGTAAACAATGCTACAACCAATCTTACAAGCAGTAATATCATAAGCCACCCTGAAATACTCACATGACCTGCAAGCCCGCCCCACGCATTTTCCAGAAATGTAAGGCTTAACGCCGGTGCTGCCAGATACGGCATACCGTAAATGTGGTGCAGATTCCAGATATCAATGCCGTAAACCGCCGCCGTCAGCCCTATGGTCAATACAACACAGGCGGTAATCTTCCAGCGCATCACCGCCGCTCTGCCGTTTGGCGCACTGTGTACAATCTGATACATGCCGGTTCTGTACTCCATGGCAATACTTTCAGATACAATAATCATAATTGCCGTTACCAGTGCAAGGATTAAAATAAACTCACGCTGTCTGCTGTATTTTCCGAAAATTTCTTCATATCCCCTGTCGGAAACCAGCCATATTTCCTGTCCGGTTGTTTCCCGTATCTGCTCTGCGTAAGAGAGTTTGCTTTGGTACTCCTGAATCGTATTTACAACCTGTCTTTGATACTGCAAGGCACTGACTGCCGCCGTATACTCTTTTAATTCAATTTCACCGGCCTCATATGCCGCCGCCGCTTCTTCCAATGCTTCCTGCGCCTGCCGGTATGCTTCGAGCCGTTCCTGCACATAATCTTCAATATAACCGTACTCTTTTCCGCCATGCTCTAAATACATTTTGTCATACTCTTTCTGTGCATCGGTAAATGTCATCTGTCCGGTTGTACTGAAATATGCCGCTATGATTATCAGTGCTGCCACCGCCCACAGGGCTTTGCCTGTTATCACCAGCTTGTGCAGTTCTTTTAATACTACCGGATATTTTGCAAATACGCGCTGATACTGTCCGTGAACCGCCGTAAACATGCGGGATAACAATGACACTTTTGTATTCGGCCGCATGGCGGCATAGCGCATTGCCACAAAAATTCCGCAAAACAGACCACACACCGTTAAGAAAAACAATGCCACGGAAAAGACCGAAAATACATAATTTTGAAAACCCCAGTTGATATACGTGCTGTACAAATCACTGATTTTTAAAAAGCTGACAACATTAATATAATGAAAAACGTTATACACACTCTGCACTTCGATTTTCTGATAAACGAGAATCTCTATGCCGACAAATGCCGCTGTGCAAATCAGCGTATGGTTGCGGTTGCGGAATGCCATAAACAGCGCCCATAAAATGATACTGAATGCCGCTAAAATAAACCATGACAGGAAAAACAGCCGTAAAATATATGCGCTTTTACTGAGTGTATATGTAAATTTTCCAAAATCCACAAAGGTCTGTACCGGATTGGTCAAATCCTTTACTCCGCCGTATAACAGCATCGCTGTAAGAAATGTCGTGCCGTACAAAAGAAAGAGAATTGCAAAGGAACCGCCCGCTAACAACAGCAGTCTTTTGAGGGCAAGTACAGTTCTTCCGTTTGGGGTGTTATGTACAATCTGCCACATTCCGTTTTCACGTTCATCAAAAAGGGAATAAATTACCGCAACCATAAGCGCTGCCGCAATGTAATACATCAGGTTGTAGTGAACAAATGCATCTGCGCCCTTATCGTTATCTAACTTCAGTTCGATATTCTGTACCCTTTCAAAGTCCTGTGCCGTCCTTAAAATGTTGCTGTAGGAAAAGGTATTCTGCTTGGAGAAAATACGGAATCGTTTCATATTTTCCGCGTTTGCCATAACCGTATCAATGGAAGTCTCATATCCGTTCAGATATTCGAGCTTACTGCGCAGCTGCTTTAACTGTAATTCCAACTGGGTCTGCTGCTGTGCTGTCAGGCTCTGATGATACGCAATCATTTCACGACTGCCTTCATCGACTTCCGATAAAAGTTCTTCCGATGTCTGCTTCTGTGCCGCATTTTCTGCCGTCTGACTGTTCTGTATTTCATTTTGAACAGGTCCTTTCGTTTCTTCCGGACTGTTCTCCTGCTTTAAAATTTTTGCGTATTTACGGATATTGCCAAATTCCGTTCCAGCCGCTCCTGCGCCTGTTCCAGACTCATATTTTCATAACGCTCAACCAGCTTCTGATACTGTCCCGCCGCAAAAAACATTTCCGTAAAGCTTCTGCCTGCCAGCTCGCTGTACAAAAAACAGACACAAATTGCCTAGCACTGCCACCGCAATCAATATCCACATTTTTTTATGAAAAACCCTTTTTACTTCTCCCATACCATTCTCCTGTATATGACAATTTTTAATTTATCAGAATCCACTCAGATTTATCTGACAAATTTTCTTTTTTTATATATTCCAGATTATCTCCGTTTTCTTCAAACAAATAGTCTGTGTCGCCAAAATAAACGACACCGTTGCAAAGAATTTTGGCAATCTGATTCCCTTTGGTATCCAGCACATAACAATATCTTTGAATTCGTGTTTTTGTTTCTGTGGCTCTGCCTGCACCGTTGTTAAAAAGATACAGATTTTTTCCGTCATAAGACATTTTGCACTGTATCAGTTCATCTTCCGCCGGATAAATAAAGAGTATTACTGCCCTGTGTCATGTCATAGGCATAAAAGCCCCGTTCCCTGCACAAAATAAAACAGCGTCTGATTTTCTGTATCCGCATGATAGTCACAGACATCGGCATCTATAACCTTTCTGGTATCTCCGGTGGCAAAATTATATTCAAACAAGCCTTTATAATCAGATGACACTGCCTTGGTTTCCTTATTCTTTGTATATTCCCGGATAACAAAATATAGCTTATCGCCAAAGCTTCTGCCGCGGTCAATAGAAGCTCCTGTTCCCGTATAGGAAAAAACGGTCTGTTCCGTTCCGTCTGTCAGCGAAATTTTTTTAATAACTTCTTCTGCTTCTTCCTCCTGTCCCGCATGTCCGGTATCATCATACGCATAGACATCATTTTCATGAAAGACAAGTGATATGCTTGACACGCCTGTATTGGCAAATAAATCGGCAATGGTTTCTCTTGCACTTCCGTCTGTATGGATACGCACAAGTTTTCCCATTCCGCCTTCACATTGAATCAGATACAGATAACCGTTATAGCAGTATATCGTATCGGTCAGATACAATGCCGAACCGGTCTGCTTCATATCACAAAGATACGCATTACAGGTATTGTCACTATGCGTACACTCCGGTTTTGCACAGACTGGAACCGCTTCCTGTGTCGTTTCATCAAAAAATGCTATTTTTGAAATTCCATCTGTTGTCTGAATAAAATAATAGCCGCCCATGCCCTTTGCAACTGCATGGTTGTCGGGATTCCAGTAGTTCTGCGATTCATTTTGTGTTGTGCCCCACTGCCCGATGGCCACATTTACTGTATTCTTATCAGGATTTTCACGTACCTGATTTTTCAGGACAAACCCTAAAATTACCGCCGCAGTAACAAGGACAACTGTACACGTTATCATCATTTTTTTCTTCATTGATAATCACCCGCTTTCACGTTCTAAATTAATTTTAATTAACCGGTATCCATTCTTTTGCTGTCAGGATATCTGCTTTTTCAATATAATATTTTTGTCCGCCGCCCCATGAATCTGCGCCAAAAACATTCTGCTCATCGCCAAAACAGGTAAAATACATACCTTCTGTAGGAATCTTGTTCAATTCATTTCCGTCTGTATCCATAACATATAAATAAGTATTTGTACGCTTGAAAAAGTAAACAGAATATTGTTCATTACTCATATATAAATATTTTCCGTCAAAGGAAAGCTGGCAGATATTTGTTTCATTTTCGACCATTTTGTAGATTCTTTCCGCCTTGCTGTCCGACAATTTACGTTTATATAAACCGTCATTAAATACATAATAATAAAGCGTTTGTGAAACTTCATCTACTGTGTAATCCGTTATGTCCCCGGACGATATATTTTCTGTTTTCTTTGTTGCATAATCATATGCAAAAATGCCTTTACGCGTGTAAGTACGCTCTGCATGCTGTTCTGTACTTTCACGTCCCTCATCTTCCACTAAAAAGAATAATTTTCCCCCATAGCTTTTGGCGGCATGAATCACCGCACCATAACCTGTGTACTCATAGGCATGTTCATCTTCTTTTCCGTCTAACGAACGTCTTCTAAGTACGGCTGTGGATTCCTCATATCCCGAAACACTTCCCTGTCTTTGATAAATGTACACATTTTCATCATGAAAAGTCAGACAATATGCCGGAGAAACAGCTCCGATTTCAAACAGCCTTTTTCTATATGAACCGTCCGGTGCAACCTGCTCAAGATAGGATAAGCCATCAGTATCATCATTGTAAATCACATAAACCATGCCATTATAATAATAAATTTGCTGTGCATTATATTTTTTGCTTAAATACGCATTGCAATTTTCATCTGTATGACTGCATTCTGCCTTTGAACATAACGGAATTGTGTTTTTAGTTTCATTATCAAGATAGCATATTCTGTTTGTCCCCGCCTCAATTTGTTCTATACAGTAATATCCGTTTTCACATTTTGTAATATACCGCCCAAAGATATTCCAATACGGCTGGTCATCTTCAGTTGAAGGATTCAGTGTAACCGAAGTCTGCTTTTGGGTACATCCGGTGGCAAATATGCTTGTAAATAATAAAATTGTAACTGTGAGTATGATGTATCTTTTTTCCATGGTAGTCCCCCGCTTTCACTATGCCGCTACTCCATTTCTAATAAATATAACTCTAAATATGCCGGTGTATCAGAGGTTTCATATTTTTGACGTATGCCAAAATATTGTGTATGCTCTGTTCCGTCAACTTCCGTTATATCTGCCTGAATCACTGCACTTTCCAAATCTTTTTTATAATCGTTATAATATTTTTCTATTTCTCCGTTACTTTGTACGGCTATACAAAAAATAAATAAACAGTCTGCTCTGATTCTCCTTCAATTTCAACAGACGGTTGATACATCGCTTCTAACTCATCTGTTGAAAATGAAAATTCAATTTTTTGATAATCCGCCAGCAAAGTTATACAGTGTATACACAACCTTCTGAGTGGTATTTTTTTCAATAATTTCAGGTATTTGAATATTATTGCCGCAAATTAAATACTCTGTTGTAATTTCATTTTCATCAGTTACTTTTTTGTCATAAGAAGCTTTATAGCCTTTTAACATAAATTCTTTTACTTTTTCTTCGGATATGACTTTTTTATCCATTGCCAGATATTTTATCTGATATTGTAAATATTGTTCCTGTATGTAAGTTATCCCGTCTTTATGTGTTTTTTCTATTCTCAGCGGTTCCTGTCTTTTTGTTTCTGTCGATACTGTACTCTCCTGCTTATCTGCATTTTTCGTTTCCCGTATCCCACACCCTGTTATAGAAAATACCAATGCCAGCACTATTCCAATGATATATATTTTTTTCATAATTCCACCTCCACTATAACGGCACAGTTCTTACTCCATTGCCTTCCATTCCCACTCACCCGGCAATGATTTATTAATATAACTGTATTCTGAATTTCCCCCGCTTATTTTTTGAATGACCGTCTGCGCAAATAAATAATTGCCGTCACCAAAATAAATCCGCTGTGTCTTTTCCCCTGAAATTTGCTGAATCATATTACCGTTTGTATCAATTACAAAACACTGTTTTTCAACTTCTTTTCCCATTCTTTTTGAAATTGATGCCCACGCACTGTTATCCATATAAACGTATTGTCCGTCAAATGAAATTTCCGGCATTTGATTCTTTTCATCTGCCTCTACAAGCAGCTTCTGTTCTTTAGTATTAATATCATAACTATACAATCCCTTCTCTTTTACAAAATAAAAAAGCTTGTTTGTATTTTCATCTATGCAATACCCCGTAACTTCCTGTTCCAGCACTCTGCCCGCTTCCATTGTATCCGTCCGGTATACATACAGTCCCTTATATGCCTGATTTAATACCACCTTATCATTTACGTTTTGTTTCTGTACATCCGATATAATAAAAAACAACTGATTTCCATAGCATTTTGCCTGCATAATGGCACAGCTTGCTCCCGTATACTGTGCAACGACCGCCCGTTCTTTTCCGTCTAAGGAGTATCTGGTAATCGTTTCTGCATATTCTTCTTCCATTCCCAAATGTTGATTCATATTGTATACATAAACATAATCATTATGAAATACAAGATTTGTTCCTGTATCTCCCTGCCCATACTGGTATACTTGTACTATCTTTTCCCGCTGTGCGCCATCGGGTGAAAAACGTACCAAAAATCCTTCACTGTTTAATAAATATAATGAATCTTTATAATAATAAACCGTCTGCATCAAATATCCGGTACCTTTTTGTGTTCCAACATACGCATTGCAGTCTGTCGTATTATGCTGACAATTCGGCAAGGCACATAACGGATAGCTTTCCTGTGTTTCTTCATCAAAAAACATCAAGTAACTGTCACCATTGTCCATATAATAGTAACCACCTTCGCCTTTTGCAAAATTATGTGCCACCGTTCCCCAATAGCTCTGCGAATCATTTTCTGTTTCCTGCACGGTCTGAATTTCAAGCTGCTTTGCCTGATTTAAATCACTGCTTTGCGGCTGTTCACTTTGATTTTTTGCAGTACACGCACTGCACATAAGACATACTGTGAACACTAGACCTATTAATTTTTTTCTCATATACCCACCCCTCTTTATGGCTGTAAAACTCATATTCCATATTCATTTTACAGCCACAAAAAAACACCTTTGTATTTAAAAGTTCTTTCTATTCATATAACGTAATTGCACTGTGATTACCGTCATCGTCCCATGCATTGCAGTTTGCGTATGCACTGTCAAAACCGAAATCCATTTCTCCCCTTCATTTGACTATACTTAACCATTCCCGCCATTTGCAGAATGAACACGCTCATCATCGCCATATTGATACTGTATCTATATGACGGTAATTTCATCCATGCAAAAAGACATGACAGTATCACCCCTATGATACTGTATACGGCGCTTTTGCAACGATATGCCCTTTTTTCATGTTCGTTTAACGGATTATTACCATTCTGCACCGGTGATAACCAAATAATCATGCCACACATGATACATAGATGTACTATACAAAATATACTGCCGTTTCACAAAACATATGCATTCCAAATCCAATTATCAGAAATAATGCAATATGTCCTAATGATATAACTGTCTGCTTAATTCCGTAAGTTACTATTTCCCTTTCTTCCGGTAAAATAATCTCATATTCAACCAAAATGTCGCTAACTGTTTTTCCCCTAATCACGTTTACTTCCCTGATACTTTTTTAACTGCTTAACCCTTTCTGTTACTTTCCCCTGTTTCTATCCTTACATTAACATGGGATTTTTCAAAATCAAGCAATGTTGGTTTATTCTGCAAAATGTTGGTTTATTCGGTAAAATTTTTACATTAATAAAGAATTAATCTGACAACAAATTCCCCATTTTGCGTATCAAAATCTATTACCCCATGATATTGTTCTACAATTTTTTTAATATGCTCCAGTCCGATTCCATGCCGACTTTTATTCTGTTTTGTTGTTTCAAATACATCTTCCCTCCTCTTTAAAACGCCGCGATATGGATTCTTCACCTTTATGACCATTTTATTTTCATGCTGGCGCATAACAAATTCAATCGATGCATTTTCAATATCTTTGGCTGCCCGAATGGCATTATCCAGTAAATTTCCGGTAATGGTACACAAATCGACATCATTCCACCGGGTGTTTTTTGCGATTGCAACTTCTGTATTTATACAAATTCCCTGTCTTTTAGCTTCTTCATATTTATAAGAAATCAGCGCATCCAATGATACATTTCCCGTTGAAATCTGATACCCCCCGTTATCGGACATATCTAAAAAACGTTGTACATAGTTTATGACTTCTTTATCCTGATTTTGTTCCGCCAAAAGGTATATAACCCCAAAATGATTTTTCAAATCATGTCTTAATGCCCGTGTATTTTCAAAAAGCTCCTCATAATGGTAAAGCTGCTGTTCGTAATTCCTGTTCTGCTCTTCTATTTTATTTTCCTTTATCTTTTCAGCCATGAACTGCGACAATACATCATATAGATAAAAAACAATAAGATTCATCAACAGTAACAATACAAAACTCACACCCGTAATCAGATTATATTTTTCCGGCAGCATACAAAGCACCGCCGCAATATAAATTGAAAATACAGGCAGTAACAGCAGCAATACCCAATACATTCCCGGTATTTCTTCTCCCTGACCGGTCCGTTTTATTTTCTCGGTTCCAAGTACAATCGGAAAACAGGAAATATTTGCAATAAAATACTGAATCATCGTGTAATCTTCCATATTCTGACTGGTAAGCTCCGGCATGACATTTACCGATACAAGCACTGCTATTGCCTCTGTACAGATTGATAAACCCAACTGTACCATGACATAAAACATTCTTTTACGGAATGTTGCCTGATATATGTATGTAACCGCCATTAAACTGACAATATTTACCGCTAATGTAACAACCGGTATACAAATTTGAATATATACGACTGAATTTATTACATAATATATCAGATATATAAAAAATACATATTTCTTATTAATTTTATATTGGGTAAAAAATATATTATAAAACCGATATATTAAATACACTCTGAATATATTGGTAATCAAATATCCTGCTGTTCCCATATCCTGTCCCTAATCCATAAATTTTAAATACGTTCTCTGCGCCTCTTTCTGATAACTCCGGCTTGTATAATATATCTTTCCGTTACTCATCTGTATCCTGTCTTTATGAAACTGCCGGATATATTCCATATTGAGGATAACTGCCTGATTTATCTTTAAAAATCCGTGATGTCTGACCTGTTCTTCTATCTGCTCCATTGTTGCTCTGAACCGTTCTTCGCCCTCTGTTGTTGTCATGAGAATATATCTTTTATCAGTTTCAAAGGAAATAATTCTTCCAACGCTGACTGCATATATCTCATAATATTTTCTGTAATAAAATTTATGTTTACGGACAGTCCATTTTCCATATGCCATTGCAATACATTCCCGCACCTTTGCTTCATTTAACGGCTTTGCTAAAAAATTTAGCGGCTGAAAATCAAACAATTCGCGCTCATATCCTTCTTTTCCGGTCATATATACAATCTGCATCGTATCATTATGATCTTCTTTCCGGATTTTCCTGCTGATATCTATTCCTGTCATATCCCCCAGTTCAATATCCAAAAATAGTAAATCCACATTATTTTTTGCCATATATTCCATCAACTGTCCACCGGAATAAAATCCCTTTACTGTCTGTATCTGTTTCATGGACTGCTGTTCCGCAATTTGAACAAGCTGTGCTGTAATTTCTTTCATATCATCGCAAACTGCAATATTAAACACGCTAATCTCCATTCCTGAGCGACTTTTTGCGAAGAAGCGATTTCTCATCTGCTATCATAGGTGTTTGCTTTCGTTCGGAAGCAAACATCTGTGTGAAAAATCAGCACATCAGTGTGATTTTTCGCACTATCCCCTCCGCAAATCACGAACTTTTTCTTTATTTTATCATTTTGTTACCGGATATACAATAGTCATGTCCTACTTTGCAGATATATGACGTACTTTGCAATTTTTAATTCTTTTAACTTTTATATTTAACTTATCATATATATTAAAGATATAAAATCAGACTGCCGCTTTCCGATTTATTGAAGGCATTCAATATATCCCTCACGTTCCGGCGGCAGTCTTTTCATATTACGCAATTCTTTATATTTTATTCTTTATGGCTTTGCTCTATTGCTTCTATTTCTTCTGATTCCACAAACGTTCTGCTGTCGGCTTCCAGTTTTCCGCATAAGATTCGCATTTATCACACAAATGGTCTACGGATTCCATATCCTGATAATCGGTGTTGACAGCTCCTGTTTCTTTAACCATCTGACGGAGTTTTTCCGGATTTTCAAGCATCGGACATGGGCGCAGATGATTGTCATTAAACGGCTGGTTGTCATGATATGCCTGGAAAATCGGACTCTTTAATGCTTCAAGCAGTGTGCAGTCATGAATATTTACATTTGAATAATGAATAAATACACATGGCTCTACATCGCCCTTTGCATTGATATGTAAGTACCGTCTGCCGCCTGCAATACAGCCGCCAACAAACTGACCGTCATTCTGGAAATCCATCCCGAAAATTGCCTTTGTTTCACGGAAATGACGGATTCTCTTATACATTTCCTCACGCTGCTGTGGTGTCGGCAGTAATTCCGGCACTGCGGAATTGCCAACCGGCATATAATGGAAATACCATACAAATAACGCGCCGCTTTCAATCATCATATCATAAAAAGCTTCGCTGCTGATATCTTCAAAATTCCTGCTTGTGTAGCAGGTTGAAATACCAAACGGCAGTTTGTGGGACTTTAACAGTTTCATTGCGTGCTGAACCTTCTGGAATACACCGTCACCACGGCGTCCGTCATTGGCATCTTCAAAGCCTTCCAGACTGATTGCCGGTACAAAATTCTTTACACGAAGCATTTCCTGACAAAATTCTTCATCAATTAATGTACCGTTTGTAAATGAAAGGAACTCACAATCCGGGTTCATTTCACAAATCTTGATTAAATCCTGTTTACGAACCAGCGGTTCACCACCGGTATAAATGTACATATAAGTACCAAGTTTCTTGCCCTGCTTTACAATGGAATCAATTGTTTCAAGACTTAAATTCAACTGATGTCCATACTCCGCAGCCCAGCAGCCTGTACAATGCAGATTGCAGGCTGATGTCGGATCAAGCAGAATTGCCCACGGAATATTACAGTTATTTTCCTGTGAAAGCTGGTCCTGAAGCGCACTTCCGTTTAAACTTGCATTAAATATGAAGTTCTGAAAGAATGCCTTCCTTACACCCGGGTCTAATTCATAAAGTCGTAAAATCAACTCATACCAGTTGCCTTTTTCCTGTATTACCTTACGAATCATATTACGCTGTCCTTCGTACCAGCCCTGTGGTGCGAACCGGTCAACCATTTCCATCAGCTTTGGAATATTTTCTTCCGGGTCTTTTTCCAGATATTTTAATGCCTGTTTGATACCAAAATCCTGCATTCCTTTTTGTAATTTGTTCGCCATAGTAATCTCTCCATTTCTTCAGTGTCGATATGCGTTAAATTTTACTGTGAAATGGAACAATTTACATTAGACACAACGACATTTTTGTAACAATTTAGGACAAATTTAAAAATTGTTACATTTTGGGACATTTTTGGAAATGTGTGGCTTTTCTATAAACGTTCCCGGCACAAGTATATTTCAAAATTAAATGGATTGGGTAAAAATGAACTTAAAAAACGGATAACAGCTACCCGTTATCCGTTTCTACATATTTTATTAATGCGCCGATGCTCGACTGCAACATTTTAATAAATAATTCCGGCTCTGTACATTCTTTTTCCGACAGCCAGCGCTCCAACGCCGCAATAAATGCATCCGAATAAAAATTGATGCAGAATTCTTCATATTGCGGGTCTGCCAGAATATCTTTTACAACCATTTTTAACAATGGCTTTAACGTTTCCCTGAAATGTTCTACAAAAGAATTCTGCCCTTCAATCTGCAGTGCCTTTCTGTAAAATGACTGGTTTTCGTAAAAATACTGACAGCTGTCCTCCAAAAAACGCCACGACCAGTTTGGCAGATTGTAATCCCGGACATGGACAGCCTGAAAAAATTCCACATCAAAAAATCCAGTTCACCAAATCATATTTATCTTTAAAAATGATAGTAAAAGCTTTTCCGGTTCATGCCGCATTTTTCACAAATGTCGGAAACACTGATTTTAGAAAACGGTATCTGCTCCATTAATTCTTTCATTGCCATTGCAAGCGCTTTCTTGGTAATATTAGAATCTGGCATTTCAGATACAACCCCCTTCCTCTTTTTCGCACTGTATTATATTATATACAATTCAGACACACTTTTCAATTGTGAATTTGGTACGATAAAAGGTTCTATACTGATAATACTGATATTTACCAAAGTTCTACAATGGCACGCACACCTTTATTGGTATCTGTAAGACCGACAACGTGTCTGTCTTCATGCTGGATATACACGCCGGTAATTTCTTCTCCGTAAAGAATTTCCTTCTTATATGAAATGCGGATATGATTCTTTTCGCCTTCTTCATAAATCTGCTGCGGTAGAAGCTCTCCGGCGGCATCTAAATAAGCTAAGTTGTGCATATGCATATTGGAATCAATATCCCGGCGCAGTACTGTATAGCGTTGTTTTACTGCATTTTCCGTATCAAAAAAATCTTTTGGATATGACATATTTTCGAGCTCTTCTTCAAACGCCTGACTCTGCGGCTCCCCTGATATTTTTCAATCAATTCCTGCGTAAGCCGCTGTGGTCTGCGTTTTAAAATATCAATCAGCACCCAGCGCGACGTTGCCCTTGCAATTTTTTCCCCCTGCGCATCAAACAGTTCAAAATCCCTGTACGCACAGGCGATATTGTGATTTCTTGACCATGTGTATGCCGTGATTTCATCCCGGTAATGCGGACGCTTGATAATCTCAATTTTCCAGTCAAGCACTACCCACGCCTGTCCTGTCTGTTCTACCGAATCCAGACCGTATCCAACCGAATCCGAATGTAACCCGCCAATATCCTCCATCATTGTCATCAATGCCCTGTTCGTTGCATTGCCTTTGATATCAACGTCTTCAAGACCTATCTGGTAGTTGTGTTTATACTTCATGCAAATCCCCACTTCCCAGCCATACCGCAGTCCGGCTGATTATTTTCATGAGGAAAGTATAGCATATATCGGAAAATTTTGCGACTATGATGATTTTTCTGTATTCAAACAGCTATTTTATTGTAAAAAATATTTTGGATATAGTACAAAATAGAGTAGTCTTTCCTAGTATTTGGTTTAATTCTTTGTTATAATTTTTTATGTTGTCGCACCCATTCTGGCAACAGAAAGGGGGTGTACTCATGCAAACTATTATATCCTTTTATGTTTCTGTCATGGCAGCTATTGTTAGTTACTTTATTTGCAAATGGTTAGACAGAAATACCCGTGACAACTAGCCTAAACGGAACTCAACCGTATAAAATGAGAAAGCCCCTTAGTAACGGCCATTACTAGGGCTTTTTGTACTCATGCGCTATCTGTGTCAATTTGACACCTATATCCTTTTAGCTATCGCTATTATAGCATATTCAGACAGCCCTTTCAAGTATTCCATTTTTTAGTTTATTTTATACACCGGACAAACTGTGACATTCTATAATTATTCCCCCTTCCCCGTCTTATGGAATTTCCCCGTAATCGTTACTACTTCCACGCGGATTACCATTGTCTTTTCAATGGCTTTTTCAAGCATTTCAAATGGAATATCTGTGTAATGTCTCATGATTTTTTCCAGATACGCCCGCTTTTGTGTATCATCTGCAATTTCTGCATTTCCCGTACCGCAGACGCTTTCATAATCCATGTAACTGTTGCAGGCAACAGAACTGATCCTTGCTTCCTCATGGACGTCCATTTCAAAAGCAACCCTGCCGTCTTTTTCTATGAGTTCTTTTTTCGTTCCCGCATTTGCCCCGTGAAAATACAAATAGATTTTATTTCCTTCTCTTTCATATCCGAAATTCATCGGTACAAGATACGGATATCCGTTGTGATTCATTGCAAGGCGGCAAACCTTACATTGGTCTAATACGGCACAGATTTCTTCGATACTTTTCATTTCATTTTGTGTTCTTCGCATTGTTTTCTCCCTTCAAATTCTTTTATACAACTTACATTATTTTTTAAATTCTTTATCTGCTTTCAAAACTGCATTTAACATTACCGTAGCACCTTCTGTGCAATGCTTTGGTGTAGAATACTCTTGTTCACAATGGGATAATCCACCTTTAGACTGAACAAAAATCATTGTCGTCGGAAGCATATATGCCGCAAACTGCGCATCATGTCCAGCTCCTGAATGAATATACTGATATTTAATTCCAGCTTCTTTTGCTGCCTGCTCAACATAATCTACCAATTCTTTATTCCAGTATACCGTATCACGATTCCACGCCTGCTGTATTGTACAGGCACACCCTGCCCATGTTCGTTCTGCCAAAGATTTTACTACATTTTCTGCCTTTTGCAAACTCTCTGCATCTTTATGGCGCACATCTATAGAAATCTCAACTTCGTCGGGAACACAGCTATGTACACACGGATGACATATAATTTCTCCAGTTGTATAAACTAAATCTTCAATCTGTAAGGCATCTATCGCTTCGTGTAAATAACATATTGCTTTTGATGCGGCAAATAATGCATCTTTTCTTTTTACCATCGGAAATGTTCCTGCATGTGTTGTCTGACCCGAAAAATGTATTCTGTAATTAAACATTCCCAACACGCAATCAACTACACCGATATCGTTGCCTGCTTCCTCCAAAATAGGTCCTTGCTCAATATGCGTTTCAAACATGCATAGATACTTTTCAGGATTTAACCGAAATTCTTTTTTACCTTTATAACCTGACTTTTCTAGTGCTTCATAAAATGTACTCTTATGGTCTATCATACTTTTAGACTGCATCATATCCTCATATTCAAAATTCACCCGGATATCTTCTGGCAGATAATCATGACATACAATGCCTGAACTCATCATTGCCGGAGGATACAATGAGCCTTCTTCATTTGTCCAAATCATTGCCGTCAGCGGATGGCGGTGCGGAATTTTTTGATTTACTACGGTTTCTAAGACTTCCATTGCCGATAATACGCCCAGAATGCCGTCATAATTGCCTCCGTTTTTTACTGAGTCGGCATGAGAACCCATTACAATCCGCGGTGCCTCTGCATCAGTTCCCGGAATCGTTGCATACATATTGGCCAAATCATCGACCTCAATCACTGCACCGATATTCTCCATGCGTTTCTGAAACTCTTTTCTTGCCATAATAGCTTCCTTAGAAAGAGAATATCTTGTAATACCACCATGCCCGGCATCTCCAAATTTTGAAAACGTTTTAATTTTATTTTCCATACTTTCTAAATTACATGTATACATCGTGTTCTCCTTTCCAACTGAATCTGATTTTATCTTTGATATACCAGTTTTCCATCAATGTATGTTTTATTTACCAAAATATCCTTTAAATGTGCTTTACTGCTTTTTAAAATATCCTCATCCAGCACAATTAAATCCGCCAGTTTTCCGACTTCAATGCTTCCTTTTATCTGCTCATCAAAACTGGCATATGCTCCGTTTATGGTAAACATTCTGATTGCATCTAATGCATCAATGCATTGGCATGTTCCACATTCCTCGCCATTTACAATATCTTTTCGTTCTACCGCACCCCATATTCCAAGCATCGGATTAACATCCATACAAGGTGCGTCTGCTCCTGCGGCCGCAATAATTCCTTCCTCAATATATGAACGATTTGCAAACATCATATTGACTCTGTCTCCATAATATCGGTTATAATCTTTTGCATTAAATGCAACAAGTCCCGGATTACTGATTGGAATAATTCCAAGCTTTTTTATCTGCTGTAACATTTCTTTATCAATCATTGCGCAGTGTTCAATACGCGGTCTGCAATTCTTTCGCGGATATTTTGTTGTAACATATTCAATCGTATGGATCATTTTTTCCACTGCATTATCACCGATGCAGTGTGCTGTAATTTGAAATCCCGCTAAATGTGCATCTTCAAATACCTGATTCATCTCCTCCTGAGTCCAATTTATAATTTGCGGCAGTGACGGGTCATGGCTGTACGGTTCCCTTGTAGAACAGGACGGTGCACTGCTGCTTCCGTCTATCAGCATTTTTGCCGGTCCTAATTTGTAATGTGCATCTCCGATTCCTGTATGCAGTCCTGTTTTGATATGCTCATAAATGAAATCTTTAATCGACTGCTTTCCCAGCATTCTGTAAATCATTTCATATACACGAATATGCACATCCCTGTTCATACATGCTGTCTGTAATACTTTTACAAATTGTCCGCCGTAAGCACCTGCATCATGCACACTGGTAATTCCCTTACTTAAAAACATTTTATCGCACAGCTTATAAGCCTCTAATAACTTTTCATCATCATAAGTAATCATGGAATTCAGATAACCAAAACCTTCTTCTTTTACAAGTCCTGTCAATTCACCATTTTCATCTAAATCCAACTCTCCCGGCTGAAAATTCTTCGCACTTTCTTTTGTCCAGCCTGCAATTTTCATTGCCATGGAATTACATACCCCTGTATGAAGATCTGCCCGCACACACCATACCGGATTTTCCGGTGACACAGCATCTAATTCACTAAAATGCGGATGTCTTTGCTCCTTCAATTTGTTCTGATCATATCCCTGAAGTATAATCCATTCACCCTTTTTTCTTTTTGGAACAGTTTTCTGTATAATTTTCTGAATATCTTTAATTGATTTACAGATTGTATAATCAATCGGTATTACAATTTCATTCAACAAAATCGCATTCAGCATAAAGTGAGAATGTGCTTCCACAAATCCCGGCATTAATGTAGTGCCCTGCAAATCTGCATAATCTTCTTACGGTTACTGCCATAGGCTGCTCCTTTCCGCCCCTTACAAATGATGCTCTTATATTTTTTCTTATTCCACTCTTAATTCCGTGTGGACGTAATAACTGCCCAAAATAAAAGGGGCTGTCTGCACCGATGTACGAATCAGACATTTTCGTACAACGGCTGCTGACAGCCCCTTTGCTGATATATATTTCATATATCATAAGACCTGTTTTATTCAATTGTCAATACTTTATTTTTCCCACAGCTTCCTGTAAATCATTTCCATATCTTCAATAGTAACTGCTTTTCTTGTATTGCCTGGGCTTCCGCTGTCATAGGCATCCTGCGCCATCTTTCCGATAACTTTGAAAAATTCTTCTCTGTCAACACCGTATTCTTCCAGTGTCGGCACTTCGCAGATTTTACAGATTTCTCCCAAAGCCTCAATAAATTTTTTTGCCGCAGTTTCATCGGAATCGGAGGATTCTGCCCTGCCGACTGCCCTTCCAAGTGCTGCAAAACGCTCATAAGTTCCATCTGCCGCAAATTCCAGACAATCCTTTAACAGCATGGCATTCGACAGACCGTGCGGTACATGAAACAATACGCCGATTGGACGACTCATACCATGTACAATCGTAACAGATGAATTGTTAATGCAGATACCGGCTTCATATGCCGCTGCTGACATAGCTTCCCTCGCTTCTTTATCACTGCCGTCTGCATAAACTCTCGGCAGATAGGTAAAAATCTTTTTTACTGCAGAAACCGCATACAAATCGGTCTGTGCGGTTGCCTTTTTAGAGGTATATGCTTCAACTGCATGTGTGAGTGCATCCAGTCCCGTTGCCGCCGTGACACTCTTTGGCGTACTCATTGTAAACTGCGGGTCTACCACTGCAATATCCGGGAGCAGCACACTTCCCTTTAATAACATTTTAATCTGATTCTTTGTATCGGAAATAATTGTAAACTGCGTGACCTCCGAACCGGTTCCTGCCGTTGACGGAATGGCTGCCAACGGTGGAATCGGATTCTGAATGACTTTGCCGTTATAATCTGATATTTTCCCCGGATTTGTCACCATTGCGCCAATCGCTTTAGCCGAATCAAGCGGACTGCCCCCGCCAAAGCACCGTCCCCGATATATGTCGTTCCCGGTATTGTAAATTTTGCCGCCATATCTTTTCCTCCCGTCTTTTCTTCATTTCTTTGAGCAAATTATAAGACAGGATATTTTTTTTACACAATGTTACTTTCGACAACTTTTCTTGTACAACTGCACAGATTTTTAATACCGTGCCTTCAGCTTTTCAAATGCCTTAAATGAGCGATGAATCATTGCTTCATCCACACAGTACGAAATTCTTACAAATCCCGGACAGCCAAAATCTGTTGCCGATACAAGCAGTAAATCTTCTTTCTTTGCCTTTTCACAAAAAGCATCGGCATCGTCTTCCAGCGCTTTTACAAACATATAAAATGCGCCGTCCGGCTTTAAGCACTCATATCCTAATTCTGTCAGTCCCTGATACAATAAATCACGGTTCTTCTTATACAGATTCACATCACCTGTATTGCCGATACACTTCACAAGCATTTTCTGGAACAGACTTGGTGCACACACATAACCTAAAGCCCTGCCCGCTCCGCAGATTGCCGCATACACTTCACGACTTTCGTATGCTTCGTCCGGCACCAGCACAAATCCAATTCGCTCACCCGGAAGTGACAGGGATTTGCTGTAAGAATAGCATACCAGTGTATCATTATAATACTTTGTCACATATGGCACTTCTACACCGTCATATACAATTTCACGATACGGTTCATCCGTAATAATAAAAATGTGTGTTCCGAATTCCTTGGATTTTTTCGTAAGCAGCTCTGCCAGCTTCTGTATGGTCTGCTCAGAATAAACCGCACCGGATGGATTGTTTGGAGAATTAATAATTACACCTTTTGTATGTATATTTAAACGTGCTTCTAACGCATCAAAATCAATCTGGAAATTCTTTGTATCCGGCGGTACAATTGTAAGCTTTGCGCCTGCCGCCTGCACAAATACCTGATATTCAGGGAAGAACGGTGCAATCGTGATAAATTCGTCTTCACTATCCGTTGTAAGTGCCTTAAAACACAGTGAGAGTGATGCCGCCGCTCCCATTGTCATATAAAAATTATCTGCTTTAAATGCTGTCTGATACGTTTTATTCAGATAGTCTGCAATTGCCTGTCTGGTTTCTAAATCGCCCTGTGCAGACGTATAGCCGTGCAGATGTACACTGTCTAATTCCTTTGTCAGCTCCCGGATTGTTTCATTGACACATTCCGGTGCCGGAACAGTCGGATTGCCGAGGCTGAAATCATAAACATTTTCCGCGCCGATTTCCGCCGCTCTCTTTTTTCCGTATTCAAATAATTCTCTGATAGCAGAACGCTTACTGCCAAGTTCATACATTTTCTCTGATACTATCATACTAATCCTCATTTCTGCGAACATTTTAATGCCGGAGAAATCGCGAACTGATGCAATTCAGTTCTGCAATAAAAAGATATTTGTGCTGCCGCGGCACAAATATCTGTGTGAACAATCTTTGATTTAAAGATTGTTCACACAAACCTCCCCATACATGTAATAATTATACATGAGATTATACCACTTTCCGGTATGAAATGTATACAACTTTTTCACTAATACAACAGCTACTGCAGTTCTGCTTTTTTCTGATTTTCTGTATTTTCATTGTGTTCCGCTACTTCATGTCCTGTGATTTTTCCCTCGGCAATATGATAAATCTCATCAGACAGGAGATTCAACTCCTCTGCATCATGACAGGCAAGAATAATGATTGAACCGCTATCACGCAGCTTCCACAAAATCTCCCGCACCTTTAAAGCCCCGGATTCATCGAGGGCGTTAATCGGCTCATCTAAAATCACAATATCCGGCTTTTCCATAATTGCCGCTGCAATACCAAGCCTTTGCTTCATACCGAGAGAATATTTACGGTATGTACGCTTATCATCCGGGTCGAGTCCGACCTCCGCCAGTGTTTCACGGATTTCATCTTCACCAATCCGTTTTTGAATTGAAGCAAGCATTTCCAGATTCTTATAACCTGTATAATTTCCCAAAAAGGACGGATTTTCAATTAAAATCCCGATACTTCTCGGAAATGAAATATCCTTGCCAAGAATTTCACCATCAATATTAATCGTTCCGCTGTTTGGAATAATCAGCCCCGATATGGCACGCATCAGCATGGTTTTACCGGAACCGTTCTTACCCTTTAATCCGTAAATTTTTCCGCTTTCAAATGTAACCGTAATATCCTGTAAAATCGGCACCTTTTTAATTGTCTTGCATAAATTTTGTATTTCAATTTTCATTCTGCTCCTCCATTTCCGGCATCCCATCTGCCGCATCATCTCTTTTTTAAAATATCCATTCTATCAAAATAAATCTTACCGATAATAATCGAAATAACCGCCACTGCCACAGAAATTCCTATCGAAAGTCCTGTATTGACACCCCCGTCCACACAACAGGCATTTCTTAACATCATAAATGAATTCCCCTGCAAAAACGGTACTGTATAATATGCCGCTGCCGTGAGCAGTGCAACATTTACAATATATGCAATAACCGGACTAATAACCAGCGCCAGCATCATCTGGAATAATGCCATTCCTACAGACGTAACCAGCGGAAGCCAGCAGACGGTATGCCGCAGTACCTGTAAATCTACCGGTACATCATTGACCGCCGCCGGGATTCCACAGACCGTCTGTACAATCTCCGGTGTAAGCGCCGTTGTCAGTGAACCGCCGGTAATCATACAGATAAGAACCGCCGAAAGATAAACTGCTGCATAAAATCCAATAACTGTAATGACACACCACACACATTTACTCAGCCACCAGAATACTCTTTTCTGTGTCCGCACGAGAATATTTTTTCCAACCCCCAGTAAGTCTTTTAAAATGTAATCCCCTATCATATAAGAAAGATAGAGCTGTAACATCATATATTCTGTCGGAATCATAAACTCTGCACCGTTTATCGGATTGTATATTTCTTTTCCCCTGAAAAAATACAACAGCATATCGCCCAGCGTAAAATTCATTGATGATATCTTTCCCCTGTCCAGCGCATGAAAACATGTTGTTACATAAAACATCGCCAGGACGCACCCTAAAAGAATAGCAATGACATATCGCTGATATTTATATAAAATACCCTGTTTGATATCCATTTGCACTTCCTGAATAAACAGCTTCATTCCAATCTCCTTTCCGCAGGCATCACACTAATCTCCATTTCTAATTATAAATATCTTTTTTTAACAAATCCTTTTTCCGGAACAAAATATAAGTGATCATCAACAGTCCCACAAGCACCAGTACCGGATAGATAAAATTTGAAAACACCCGGATATGCTTTTCGCTGATTACAACGGCATTCATGGTAACTCTGCCGTTAAAAAACAAGCCCCGGTACATTTCTTCTGCGGCATACAAAAGCATGACAATATATCCGCCGACCGGTGATTCAAAGACCCACCAGAAAAATAACATCAATACACACACAATCATTAATGCCGTAAACACCGCCGTAAAGCAGCCTGCCGCCACCAGTATCACAGACGGATGATATACCGTATCCACGCCGCCGTAAATATACACATAGCTTGTCTGCGCACTCCAGTTCCATATAACATCCGTAAAACAAAACGGTATCAGACAGATCAGCACTGTTAAATATACGGAAACCGCCAAAATAATCTTTGTAAGCTTTACACACATTTTCAGCCATACCTGCTTTAACTGTGTCTGCCGGATAATAATTCCGTACCGGTAACAGCCTTTAAAAAAGTAAACCATTGTAAATGGAATAAATATTACCGCCATTTGATACAGACACGTCTGCAGGCCCGCACCGATAATGTCATACACACATTTGACATTTTCCGTCCTGTATTGTACGTGATAATAAAATATATATTCAAAAAACGCTACCACAACCGGACTTATCAGTACAATCGCAAGAACACACCCCTTATTTGCTTTTAAAAACTCTTTCATCTACAACCCTTCATCTTTCTTCTGCTTCCAGAAATACAATCCGCCAAAAAGCACTGTCAGACACACACATTCCAATACAACCGGTCCGAATCTTAACGCATTGATTCTTGTCATATCCATAATAATGATTGGACTATACTTCGCCTTTTTAATAAATGAAAGCATCATATATGAAAAATAGTTCAGTAAGAACGGAAACAATGTTATTAAAAAGCGGTTATTGACCCATGTTGACAATAACAATGCCAGGGAAACAAAAATAAACTGATAGAAAAAAATTAATATCAGGTACAATACCATAAATATGTACGGGTGTGTGTAAAAAATATCTCCCCACAGCGCAATTCCGTTCACTGCATAACACCCCAGCGCTGCCACCGGTTTTAAAGACGGAAGCACCATCATATTGGCAATCAGATTCACAACAAGTGGGATTGTGGCCGCAAGTCCACCCGCGGTACAGCTTACAATATACTTTGCGGCATAATAATATTTCTTGTTGGTTCTTGTATACAGATTTTTAACATATCCCGAATTATGGTCTGCGCAAAATGTCGTTGCATAGGCAAATACCGCCAGTATCGGAAGTATCAGATAATAAATCTGGCGGTACACCAGCGGCGGTCCTGCCATTCCGAAATAACTGCTGAATACCCCAGACGGTTCCGATATGCCTTTGGGCGAGTACGCATCTAAAATGTGCATGGACTCCTGCAAACCGACCATTACAAACTGTGTCATCGTCAATATCAATCCGATTCCCAGGCTGATATAAAATGTCACCGAACGGAACAATCTTTGAAATTCTATTTTTAATACTGCCTTCATGTTCCTTCCTCCCCTATCTTAAATTCAATCATTCTCTGAACCGGATAAACCGCCTGCACAATCTGGAATGTATTATTCTTTACAAACCGCGGATATTCACTGTCACTGACCATTCCCAGTCCGATTGTATAGGCCGCCATACATTCACATTCTTCTCCTGCGGCAAGCGTATTCTCCTGCGCATAATGCGTACCTAAACCATTGGTCCACCCGTCCGGATATGAATTAACCGCCAGCTTTAACATATACTGCCAGATATTAATTTCCGAATCCCCTGTATTTTTAATTCTGAACTTAATAACAAGCTGCCGTACACGGCCTTTTTTCTTTTTTACCTGAAAATCCTGTCCGCCGAATTCATCCCGCATACAGGCTTCCAGTTCCTCACCCTCTAAAATTCTTGCCGTATCCGCACAAACCGACACACTGTTATCCAGTGGCATCCATTCACCCGGCGCATACACTTCTTTTGTCCGCTGCGGAAACCTTTTATTGACATTGATTACCGCGGCTATTACCACAAACACCAGCACCAATACTATGCCAATTCCAATCCACTTCTTTTTTTTCATACGCACCTCCTACATTTCTTCCCCTATTTTATTTCAAATTCAATGACTCTTACGATAATGCCTCATCTTTTTTTACCTGCCAGAAATACAGCAGACTGGTAACTGCCACTAATAATACCCCCTCGGCAAATACCTCCCGAAATTCAAATGACCGGATATTCGTCATATCAAATATCACAATCGGACTCAGACGATACTTTCGTATATTGACTACCAGCATGTGAAAAAAATAATTTAATAAAAACGGAAGTATCACAACCAGAAATCTGTTTGTCACCCGTCTTGACAAAATCAATGCTACATTCACAAATATAAACTGATAGAAAAAAATCAGCAGTATGTATAACAAAATAAATAAATACGGATTCGTATACAAAACATCTGACCATAATCCGATTCCATAAGGATAGATTGCCATTGAAGCCATTGGTTCTATCGCCGGGAGCATCATAAGATTCCATAAAAAGTTCGCAGCAATCGGCGCGGTTACGGCAATTCCACCTGCAATACCGCTTACAATATACTTTGCTGTGTAATAATCCTGTCTTTTACTTCTGATATACAGATTTTTAACATACCCTGAAGCTTTATCCCCACAGAGTGTTACCGCATGTGCCATAACCGCCAGAATCGGCGCAATCGTATAATAAATCTGCCGATAGACCAACGGTGGACCTGCCAATCCGAAAAAACTTTCAAATGCACTGTACGGCGTACTTACCTCCGAAGGAATATATCCGTCAACAATATTTACCGCCATTGGAAGCCCCACTTCTATCCATTGCAGTGTCGTAATAAGTAATCCAATTCCAAGACTTAAATAAAACATTTTGGAATGAAATACTCTTTTAAATTCCATTTTAATTAGTTTCTTCACGTTTATTCCCCTATCTTAAATTCAATCATTTTGATGACCGGATATGCCGATTTCACAAGACGAATTGTATTGTTTTTTATAAATGTGTCATACTCCTTATCGTCTACATCCCCTCTTGATAACGCTATGGAAATCACACCTTCAGCTTCCTCCTGCGGTTCAATCTGTTCTACCGGAAAATAGTATTCATCTATTCCGTTGGCACAGCCGGCAGGATACGCTTCAAAATGCACTTGATGAACCAGCCTGCTGACCCTTAATGTATCATCTCCTACATTTCTTATTTTAAGCTTCATAAAGATTTCTCTCTCTTTATAACTCATTCCGATTATTTTTTCCCCGCCGAACTCTTCTTCATAATATTTCTCCATTTCCTCCCCTTTTAATATCTTTGCTTCAACAGCACATATTTCCGCTTTCCCTGTCGGCATCCACTCTCCCAGTCCGTATGCCTGGGTTGGTGCTTTGGGAAAACGGGAATTCAAATCGATATATCTGAAAATTCCAAGCAGGAAGACAAATGCCAGACCGATGAAGATGAGGTGTTTTTTCTTGTTTTTGCAAAATTTTTTCATCGCTCCTCATCTCCATATATACCGGAACCATTATCGGGACTCCACCAACATTCAAAATCATCTTGAACAAATCCCTTTGGCGATGCAGCTAAATATGCCGCTGTATATGCGTCATCTCCATATGTTTCATAAACCGTATTCCACATATACCATTCTTTATTTTTTCCAAATACATATGCCCTACGTCCACAATAACTGCCCGATGTGTTGTTATGTTCACTTGTTCCATATACTGTGACATAAAATTCTGATTCGTCACTGCTGGCATTAAAACATTTACACCAAGAGGACGTTGTATCATCTTTTCTTCTAAAATCCGAATGAACAGTATTGTCTCCTGAAAATGAAAAATACTCGTATGTATCTGAATTGTTATTAGCAAATACTTTCGTTCCTGTGCCGGCTACAATAAGCCCTAATAACACTGCCGCAAAACCTGTTGCAATTTGATTTACTTTTCCCTGTTTTTTTCTTCATGTTAATTCTCCTATCTCTTTTACTACTCATCTACCACTTTTCCGTTCTTGATGTTCAGACAAATCAGCGGTTCTTCCTCTTGAATATTTCCTATCGCATATGTTTTAATATACACATTTTCCAATATTGGAATGTCCGTAAATAAAACACCTTCCTGTGCCGAGTACCCTTTTGATTGATATTTACTTAATCCCGTATACGATACAGTCACAATCCGTTCTTCTCCCGGCTGTAGCGATACAAAATTTCTATAATCTGTTCCAACATAATCAGCATTATAAACTTCTGATGCCCCCTCCGATACTTTTGTAACCTTTTTATATTCGCCATCATCATAAACATTGTACAATTCCAGCTGCCCTGCACATATATCCTGTTCTTCATTCATCGTATTTTTTAAACGGATTCTGACAAATGGCCATGTATACTCCCAATTTTCGTTTTTTTTCGTTGTATCTATATCTTCTCCCCCATTTTGACCTGAAAAATATGCCAGTTCTTCCTCGGTAAGTCCTGCTTCCTCTTTACTGTCCGCCACTAATACATCTACGACTGAAATTTCTATTCCTCGATATGTCGCCGTTTCATTCTTTGACAATAACCGATTTCCCTTTGATAACGGCGTTGCCTGTTCTCTTAACGATAAATGTGTTTTTTCTTCTGGTTCTTTAATTACAACATCTTTTTTTGCATATTCCGTTTCTGTTTCTTCTTCTGCCTGTATAGATTTTTCATTCACATCTGCAATACTCTGGCTGCTGCACCCGCTAATGCAGGTGCAGACTGTCAGACTAAGCAGAAGTATTCCTATACTTCGCTTTTTCATAAATTTTCCTCTCCTATCGTTCTTCGTCCCATGTAATACCTGACCCATTATCCGGACTCCACCAGCAGTCAAAATCATCATAAATAGAGCCTTGTGGTGATGCAATCAGATATGCCGCCGTATACTTTTCTTTTCCATAGGTTTCGTATACCAGGTTCCACATATACCAAGTCGTGTCTTCCGAAAAATAATAAGACCTGCGTCCGCAGTAACTGCCGGATGTATTGTTGTATTCACTTGTTCCATACACTTCAATATAAAATCCTGCATCACTGTTACTTGAATCATAGCAGTTGCACCAGCATGAACTGGTATCATCCTTATGTCTGAAATCAGAACGTGAAGTATTTTCCCCTGAAAATGAAAAACACTCATAGGTATTACTATTGTTGTTTGCAAATGCTGTTACCCCTGTTCCCCCGATTGTGACTGCCAGCATCGCTGCTGTAATTGCTGCCAATATCTTATTGGACTTTTTAACTTTTGCATTTCTCATGCTTTCCTCCTCCTGCGGTTTTATCCGCTGCTTTATTTTTATAGGCATTACACATCTGTTTTCTGCCTATAATCCGATAATACCATGCCGCATTTTTTTGTAAATACTTTTTCCCTGTCGATGTAACGGATGACCGTTTTCATGTAACGGATGACAAAAAATGCCGCGCGAACATCATTCGCGTGGCATTCCAATCATAAAAACAATTTCTGTTTTATATTTTGTTTCACTCTTTTTTATACGTAATTCTGCATGATATTTTTGCAAAACCTGTTCTACATTCCGGATTCCCCTTCCGTGATTGATTGAATTTTTTAGCGGCTGATGCGGGCTTTTGCTGTTCTCAATTTCAAGATACCATTTCAGTGCATTTTCATATCCTTTAATGTGGATATACGGTTTTTCTGTTTTGACATATTCACAGGCTTCTACGGCATTATCAATGAGATTTCCCAGTAACACCCCCATATCCCCGTAATCAATATTTAATTTTTCAGGATATAACATTCTCACAGATACATCTATCTGATCCGACGCAATATTTTGCAGTTTATAGCTTAAAATCGAATTGATATAATTATTATTACAATACCGCTCCTCTTTTACGCTGCTAATCAGTCCCAGTGCGGTCTGGAGTTCTGCTTCAATTTGCTGTCTATTTTCTCCCTCGTTCTGCATTGCCGCCAATATGCCGGACAGGCGGTTTTTCATATCATGCCGGATATTTCGGATTGTATCCTGTCCCTGCTGTATTTTTTCATAAAAATATTCTGTATTTTCCAGTTCCTGCTGTATTTGCTGTTTTTCCGCATATAATTCCTGTAATCTGCTATACTGGCACTGAAATCCAAAGAACAGCAGACTTATGATAATAATTATAATCCAGATAAAACCGGCTGTCACTGCACTCATATCCATTCTGCGCTGTTGCTGCCTGAAAATATATGCTGCACAGTAAACCATCACTTCTGCTCCAAAAATAGTTGTGCTGGCATACTGTATTTTTTTCTTTTTCATCAAAGCGTATACGGCGCAAACTAAAATAATTTCTAAAATACACGTTACAACACAAGTTAATGACAACGTCATGATCTTCATTCTGCTGGGTGTATTCAGCTCGTCATGCAATGAATACTTGACGAATTGATACGAAAATACAGCTGCCGCCTGTCTTGCCGCAAATACATAAAAAATATAACTCATTCCCAAACTTAGTCTGCAAAAAGCATTGCTGGTTTGTACATTCATACCCAGCAAAAGTACTGTCTGCAAAATGGTACATGGCAGATAAATATCCATGCAAACCGCTGTTTTTTCTTTATCCAGTACTATTGCTGCAAGTCTGACTACCACTGCCAGACTTGCGGCAATATAAAATATTTTGTCCTTTTTTCTTTCGTATCTGTTTAAAGAATGTATAAATGTATAATACAAAAGCACATAGGAAAATGCTTCAATTATACCCAGTCCCACTATTGCTTCCATTTTTACTGCCTGCTCTTACCTGTAAATTCTATTTCTGTATGCCTCATATTTTTCTTCAAAAGACTTCCTGTATTTTCTTGTTATATCAACGCTGTTTAATCCAATGCCGTGTACATTTTCATAATACACCGTCGCCTTATCAATCGTATGAATATATGCCATATTTATAATAAAATTATTTCTTAATTCTGCAAAGTTCTGCCGGGGCAGTTTGTCCATAATATCTGAAAATTTTCCGTAATACTCAAATTCACCGCTTTCTGCAATCACAATATTCTTGCGTTTTTCCGATGTAAAGCAGATAATATCCCTGCAATCCAGCGAAATCATTTCTCCATAAGTCTGGAATGAAAATATTTGATTTTGTTCCGAAAAATAGTCTGCCAGCTGATTTAAAACATTTTCTACCGCCTGTGCATTCTTCTTTTCATTTAGGTACTGGTATGCGTGTACATGAAATGCCTCCGGCATAAATTCTTCATGACTTGTTATAAATACAATCGGTATCTTGGAATTTCTTGTCCTGATTTTTCCTGCCAGCTTTAATCCGTTGCCGTCCTGTAATTCAATATCTAAAAAATAGACATCCGGGGAAAATTTCTTTTCATTTAAAAGACTTTGAACACTCTGATAAAAGTTTGCTTCAATCTTTTCTTTATGCTTTTCATTGTATTCCATAAAACACTGTTTGAAAAAGGTAAGCTGTCCCTCATCGTCATCACATACTGAAATCTTAATCATCTTAACCTCATCACATTACATTTTGCTATTATTTTATCATTAAATTCTTCTAAATAAAAGCATTTTCGCCAAAATCCCCCATAATCCCTATTTCTTTCCAACTTTTTGCAAAGATGCGTTCAGAAATTCGCGCTGTGATGAAATACACTTTTTATTTCTTATTCGTTATACCATGTTTTATATAAATCCATACGTCTATTTTCCATCTCTGGATTTTCTTTCCGGCATTTTTGTGTATACTCTTTATCAATTTCTCCGACAAAATATCCCTCTTTATCTGACATTCCTGCAACAATCAGCCCCTTTGCATCTACTATTCTGCTTCTGCCAAACAATGAACGCTCATTGGGCAGTGTTCCATACTGATTCACCGCTACTACCGGCGTAACATTACAGATTGCTGATGCCTTTACAATAATATCCCACTGGTCGGCATTGGGGCTGTAAAAAGCCGCCGGAACACACAGTATTTCAGCACCATTCGCCCTTAAAGTACGTGCGATTTCCGGAAATCTCGTATCATAACAAATCCATACACCTACTTTGCCAATATCCAGCTGAAACAGTCCTAATTGGCTACCAGATAAGAAAGTATCGGATTCTTTGACCCCAAATGCATCAAAAAGGTGTATTTTATCGTAGAAACCAACCCTTTCTCCATTCCGGTTCATCACTAAACAGCGGTTATGCACTTTTTCATGGATATTTTCATTTTCCGCCCTTTTTTTCGCCGGTCTGACTGCATAACTACCACCAATAATATTTGTATGATACTTTTTCGCACATTGGCTCAGCCATTCTTCAAACATACCATGCTCATATTCCCCATATATTTCGTTTTCATATTCATAGCAGTCCATCTGGTAAAACTGTTCCGGTAAGACGAATAAGTCAATATCCGGATAGTTTTGAATCGGCCTGTTCCATATATTTCTCAGCTTTTTCTAACATTACCCTGATTTAGATGTATTACAAAAAAATTTGAATTCCGGCAGCTTTAATAACATTATTCTTCATCTTACTCCTCATTTCTTTTTGCAATCTATATTATTTGTTTTATTATATTCACAATATAAAATGTTTCATGTGAAACATATTGAACAC
>ENA-OQHF01000142-OQHF01000142.1-human-gut-metagenome-genome-assembly--contig:-NODE-142-length-44974-cov-7.867171_pt1 | contig 44974 bp, 40 predicted proteins | sample MGYA00242559_ERZ504709 | MGnify/ENA primary metagenome ERZ504709 (study PRJEB26092, sample SAMD00036203) | human gut metagenome | host: Homo sapiens | study: EMG produced TPA metagenomics assembly of... | reverse complement strand
TACTGGGATAACCTGATCGAAATGGGCAAAAAATAAAACCTTTTGCACTTTGTGATGAGTGACGGTATGGTACAGGAAAAGGTCAGGCTCAGAAGAACGATTAAACCATGTTTTGCTGGAACGGATGCTGGTAGAGGAAATTATTCCGATGGCAGAGAAAAAAATATCAGTTTGGCGGTTGTAAGGAAAAGAGAGGTATGGCAGGCTTGTCCATGGGTTCTGTACAGACAACCCGGACGATATGCGACCATCCTGACCTGTTCAGCGAAGTCGGCATCTTCTCAGGTTTTATAAGAGAAAACATCGAAGGCAATCCGGACCGGGATGCGGTCGGAAGAAAACCTTATGAGCAGATTCATCTGAAGGCGATGGACGATCCGGACTTTAATAACTATTTTCATACCTTTTTCCGATGTATCGGAGATAATGACTGTTTCCTTTCCAGATTTCTGGAAGAGGATGCAATCATCCAGGAGAAAGGTGTCCATGAAATCAGGAAAATTTATCCGGGCGGACATGACTGGAATGTGTGGAGACCGTGCTTTACGGACTTTGCGCAGATGATTTTCCGGTAAAACTGTATAAAGCAGTAGAATAAAAATAACATGGCCGGGTGAGTTTTGCCCGGCTATTGTGTTATCTGCTATATGTATGGTATCCGGTCAAACATCTGAAATATATTTTTTAGAGTCTTTAAAAAAGAGGTTATGGATGATATAATGGCAAAAGGAGTAGAAGCCTGATGCTATTCGGAGACTAGAAGGAGGACATGAGAATGTATAACGAATTTGGTGGAACTTTAAGTAATCTTGCATTGGCGAAACACAGAAAAAGCCGTGCGATCAATGCGGAAAATCCAAGAGGAGAAAAAGGAAAAGGCGGTATGGCAGCCAGTGATCTCGGACCTTCCAGAAAAGGAAGCCCGTGTCTTAGAGATATCGCAAGTGGTCAGACAGTAACACTGGCAGAGATTGAAGGACCTGGTGCGATCAACCATATCTGGATTACCGTGGATGCAAAAACCACAGACGCAGATTGCTTTGTATTGAGAGATCTGGTTCTTCGTATGTACTGGGATGATGAAGAGGAACCGTCTGTAGAAAGTCCGCTGGGAGACTTTTTCTGTTGTGGTTTTGGTAGAGAATGTAATGTAAATTCTATGCCGATCGCAGTAGTGCCAAGCAGAGGATTGAATTGTTATTTCCAGATGCCTTTCAGAAAAAAAGCAAGAATCACTCTGGAAAATCAGCATGCCAATCCAATTCCTGCATTCTTCTATCAGGTGGATTACTGCCTGTATGATGAAGGACTGCCGGAGGATATCGCTTACTTCCATGCACAGTGGAGAAGAGAAAAGATCACCCAGCTGAAGAAAGATTATGTAATCCTTGATAATGTCAAAGGAAAGGGTCACTATGTAGGTACTTATATGGCACTGACAACACTGGAACGTTACTGGTGGGGTGAAGGCGAGGTTAAGTTCTACATTGACGGAGATGAAGAATATCCTACTATCTGCGGAACAGGAACAGAAGATTATTTCGGTGGTTCCTGGAGCTTTGCTAAGCAGGTAGACGGTAAGACCGTGGAACAGAATTATTGCACACCTTATCTGGGATATCCATATTATTCTTCCCATGATGAGTTGATTCACAATTTCTATCACAATGACGATGTTATGCCGATGAGAGGTTTTTACCGCTGGCATATCCAGGATCCGATCTGTTTCGATGAGGATCTGAAAGTGACGATCCAGCAGATCGGTGTGGGATACAGAGGATTCTTCGAGAGACAGGATGATGTGGCAAGTGTGGCATACTGGTATCAGGCAGAACCACATAACAGCTTCCCGGAACTTCCTGGTAAAGAAGACCGCTGGCCAAGATAAAAACGAATTGTTTTGCCTGAATATGTGAAAAAAAAGCAGAGGAAATCTGTTCATGAAGAACGATTTCCTCTGCTTTTTAAGTTACGCGAGCAACGAGCCAAAGTCTGTGTCTGCATGGTACCCTGGCGACTACCGTGTCCCCATCTTACGCACCACACACAAAACTGCTCCGATCACATTCATGAACAAAAAGGATTTGCCCAGATCATCCACGATATGGAAGAACAATTTGGCTCCTTCCAGCGGAGCCGGGTTGGCGGGAAGGATGGGATAGGCATAAGTGGATACAAATGCCAGAAGAACCAGAACAACGAAACCGAACAGCCCCCGTCCCATATCTACCTGGCGGATCTTGCCGTGATCCGGCATACGTTTTCTGCTGGCGATCCACAGTGCCTGGATACAACCAAAGCCCACACAGATCAGTGCCCCAATCAGATAGATTCCCTGGGCATAATTCTTTTCCTGGACTACTCCAGCGATGGAGCCAAGGGTCACCCGGTTGGCCCAGAAGTTCTGTGCCATACGAAGGGTGGACAAAGCCATCAGGGCTACGCAGATCCACTGGATCACAAGATAAAACAGGGTGCCTCCCAGTTTTACGCTTCCAGTGGTTAAAGAAGTGGCTGCAGATAGGAGTCCGCCTCCTTTTTTCTTCTTTTTCGCTTGGTTTTGGTTTTCTGCGTGGTAGTTTTATGAATCGTATGCTGGTTTGTGGCAGTATTTCTGGATCTGCCGGAACCGGAGTTTGGATTTTTTTTGTTCTCTTCCCGACGTCTGGCAGCAGGAGTCTCATTTTTACCGGAAGCAGGACTACCGGTACCGTTGCCATTATTAGCGACTGTTTTTGATGAGTTGCGGTTTACGTAATCATCGAAGGACTGCCAGTCATCCACCAGACGATCGGTATCTGTATTTTTTGTGACTGAAGTATTGTCATTGGAAGCGGTCGGAAGCGGTGCACCGCAGTAGCTGCAAAAACGACCGGTGACCTCAGCACCACAGGATGGACATTTCATAATTCACTCCCCCTTGTTAGAATTTCAGATTTTATTGTACCACAAATACAGGAAAACATATCTGAAGATTTTGTGAAAATTAATGAAAATAATTCTTTTTTTGGTAAAAAAGCAAGAATCGGAAGGAGAAGATTGCGTTGACACCATCTATACCGATTGGTATAATATAGGAAAACAAGGAGTAATCCTGGGAAAATAGGAATCAACAGCTGATAAATATAAGGAAAAGGGGATGAAACAGATGGATAATCGGCAGCTGATCATGGAAAAAGCGCTGGAACTGTTTTGTGCCCGTGGATATGATGCGGTTGGGGTGCAGGAGATTGCAGAACAGTCCGGAATTACAAAACCGACGTTGTATTATTATTTTGGAAGCAAGCAGGGACTGATGGAAACGATCCTTGAGGAGAACAGTCGTATTCTGGAAGAGATGCTGGAAAAAGCAGTGGAAGAACCGGGGGATGTCCCGCAGGTGTTATATCGTGTGGCGAGAGCATATTTTGATTTTGCGGGAAGCCACTGGCAGTTTTATCTGTTTATGCTGAGTCAGTTTTATTCCGGAAAAAAATCGGAAGGATTCCGTACGGTGTATCCGCTGATCCAGAAGTATTACCAGCTTGTGGTGCGGATCTTCGAGGATTCTGCAGAACGTCTGGGAAATATGGGCGGCCGTCAGGAGCAGTTCGCGGTCAGCTTCATGGGGATTCTGGATTCCCATATGATGATGCTGGGAAGAGAGCAGGATGAAGAACACGGACTGGTGATGACGGATCAGAGAACGTATGAGATCGTCCGACAGTTCCTGTACGGTATTTATTCGTAACTGCGAAAGTATGGAACAGTTGCATGTATAAGTGTGAAAAAATAACTGGAAAGACAGTTAAGATAAAAGAAAAAAGGAGACGGGGATATGGCAAAGATGGAGTTTGGGGAACTGGATCAATATTTGTTTGGTCAGGCAACGCATTATGATATTTATAAGAAACTGGGAGCACATCCGGTAACACAGAATGGAAAAAGCGGCACGTATTTTGCAGTATGGGCACCGAACGCAGAGGATGTTTCTGTTGTCGGTGAGTTTAATGACTGGGATCCGGAGCGCCATCCGATGAAAAAGACAGGACCGATCGGTGTCTGGGAGACTTTTGTTGCAGGAGCCAAAGTGGGAGATCTGTATAAATTCTGTATCCGTGCCATGGACGGAAGACTGCTGTACAAAGCAGATCCTTATGCAAGCTGGTCTGAGATGCGCCCGGGCAATGCATCCCGTATCGCGGATATCACAGGTTTCAAATGGGGCGATGCCGCATGGATGAAGAAGAGAAAAGAGACCGATCCGAGAAGAGCGGCTCTCTCAATCTACGAAGTACATCCGGGGTCCTGGAAAAAACATCCGGCATCTGAGGCAGATCCGGACGGTTTCTACAGCTATCGGGAATTGGCACATGAGCTGGCAGATTATGTAAAACGTATGGGTTATACTCATGTGGAACTGATGGGCATCGCGGAGCATCCGTTTGACGGTTCCTGGGGTTATCAGGTTACCGGTTACTATGCACCGACCGCCCGTTTCGGATCTCCGAAAGAATTCAAATATCTGGTCAATTATTTACATAAAAATAAGATCGGTGTCATCCTCGACTGGGTACCGGCGCATTTTCCGAAAGATGCTCACGGACTGGCAGAGTTTGACGGAACCTGTATCTACGAGCATTCTGACCCACGTCAGGGAGAGCATCCGGACTGGGGTACCAAGATCTTTAATTATGGAAAAAACGAAGTCAAGAATTTCCTGATCGCGAACGCACTGTACTGGATCGAAGAGTTCCATGTAGACGGTCTGCGTGTGGATGCAGTGGCGTCCATGCTGTATCTGGATTATGGAAAGAAAGACGGACAGTGGATCGCGAACAAATATGGCGGTAACGAGAACCTGGAGGCTATTGAATTTTTCAAGCATCTGAATACTCTGATTCTTGGAAGAAACAAAGGAACCATGATGATCGCTGAAGAGTCTACTGCATGGCCGAAAGTAACCGGAGATGTGGAAAAAGAGAACGGTCTCGGATTCACGTTTAAGTGGAACATGGGATGGATGCACGATTTCCTGGAGTATATGAAACTGGATCCGTATTTCAGAAAATTCAATCATAATAAGATGACCTTCTCCATGACGTATGCCTTCAGCGAGGAGTATATTCTGGTACTGTCTCATGATGAAGTCGTCCATCTGAAATGCTCCATGATCAACAAGATGCCCGGAGAGTACGATGATAAATTTGAGAATCTGAAAGCCGGATATTCCTTCATGATGGGTCACCCGGGTAAGAAACTGCTTTTTATGGGACAGGAGTTCGGACAGTTTCAGGAGTGGAGTGAGGCGAGAGAGCTTGACTGGTATCTGCTCCGTGAGGCAAGACATCAGCAGTTACAGGATTATGTAAGAGATTTGCAGATGATGTATAAAAAATATCCGGCACTGTATGCGGATGCCAATGGCTATGATGGTTTTCAATGGATCAATGCCAATGATGCAGACAGAAGCATCTACAGTTTCATCCGCTGGTCACCGACGAAAAGAAACAACCTGCTGTTTGTCTGCAACTTTACTCCGGTAGAACGGAAAGACTACTGGGTAGGTGTACCGCAGAAGAAACAGTGTAAATTAATCCTGAGCAGTGCAGACCCGGCTTACGGCGGACAGCATCATGTGGACAATCCGGTATTCAAACCGGTCAAGGGAGAATGTGACGGACAGCCATACCATGTGGCATACCCGCTGGCTCCGTATGAAGTTGCAGTGTTTGCATTTAATTAAGGAAAAAATAAAGATAAAAAAGAATGACAGAACCTGTCAGCAGAGAATTATGAACTGCTGGCAGGTTTTTTTTTCATTGCATATCAATAATTGCCTGCAAGTTCCATGGCGAGCGAATGCTGTGATAATGAGCAAAGCGTGCGGAGCGTATTTGGTTCGTCCGCAATGCCCAAATAAAAGTTCTGTAAATTGTATGTGAATTACAAAAAATTAACACAACTTTACAAAACCACGATAGAAGCACCCCGCCCGGGCATGATACTCTGTCTTTCGGAAAGGAGAACGAAAAAGATGTTTAAGATGTTAAATCCGAGACGGTTTTATCATGCCGTTGGAAAGAAGAAGTTTCTGGAATTTATCCTGCTGGCCGTATTTATCTTATTCTTTTACGGACCGCTGTTGAATATGCTGATGTTAGCGTTTGCAAATGAATATAATGTGCCGTCAGTACTTCCACAGGAGTGGGGCTTTAAGTGGTGGGGGTATGTGTTCGGACAGAAGAGTCTGGTGTCTTCGATGATCCAGTCCTTTATCATCGCGATTGCGACGACTGTGATCTCGATGATCTTCTGTATTCCGGCGGCGTACTCACTGGCGAGATTTCAGTATCCGGGAAGAAAAGTATTTATGCTGTCCTTCCTGCTGACCAATGCATTCCCAAAGCTGGGCATCTACACTTCCATCGCCGTTTTATTTTACAAATACGGACTGATGGGAACATATGCCGGAGTAATTATCATTCACATGATCAACTCCATGATGTTTATGGTATGGCTGCCCTCGAGTGCGTTCCGCAACGTACACCGGCAGCAAGAGGAAGCTGCGAGGGATGCTGGTGCAAGTCCGGTCCGTACCTTCTTCAAGGTGACACTGCCGATGGCGATGCCGGGAATCGCAGTTGCCACCCTGTACACCTTCCTTGGTTCCATGGAAGAGGCACAGGGAACAATGCTGGTAGGTCTTGCGAGAATCCAGACCATGCCGGTAGCCATGTACGGAATCGTGCTTGACAGCTCCGCGATCCAGATCGGTGCGGTATTTGCCATTCTGCTGATCATTCCGTCGGCACTGCTGATCTTTGTGATGAGAAAATATATCGGACCGGAAGCAATTGCCGGTGGTTTCAAGATGAAGTAAAAAGTGAAAGAATATCCAGGAGGATAGAAAGAAGTTAGTATGGAAGAACGAAAAGTAAAACTGGAATTAAAAGATATGGCAAAAAAATATGATAACGGAGACGGTGTGGAACACATTAATCTGAAAGTGTACGAAGGAGAAATCGTAACCTTCCTCGGACCTTCCGGATGTGGTAAATCCACGATCTTAAGAACCATCGGTGGGTTCATGGATGTGACTGACGGGGATATTCTGGTGGACGGACAGTCCATTGTGAATCTGCCACAGGAAAAAAGACCGACCGCTATGGTGTTTCAGAGTTATAATCTCTGGCCGCATATGACCATCTATGAAAATCTGGCATTCGGCTTAAAACTGCGGAAGGTTCCGAAAAAGGAGATAGATGCAGAGATTAAAAAGATGCTGGAACTGGTTTCCATGAGCGGTTTTGAGAAAAAATATCCGGGACAGCTCTCCGGTGGTCAGCAGCAACGAATCGCGATTGCCCGCTCCCTGTTGTTAAAACCATCTCTGTTACTGTTGGACGAGCCATTTTCCGCACTGGATGCGAAGATCCGCCAGCAGATGCGTGAGGAGCTGAAAAAGATCCAGAGCGACCTCGGTATCACGGTTATTTTCGTAACCCATGACCAGGAGGAGGCGATGGCACTGTCCCACCGGATCGTGGTTATGAACAAAGGAAAATTTGATCAGGTAGGAACACCGGGAGAAATCTACGACAGCCCGGCAACCCTTCATGTGGCATCCTTCATCGGGGAGATGAACTTTATCCGGAATGGCGGCAGCACGATTGCAGTCCGTCCGGAGGATATCGTAGTCAACAAGGGACACGGTCCGATGGAAGCAGTTGTCCGCACGATCATGATGCTCGGTCATTATGTGGTTCTGACAGTACAGCGTGGAAATGAGATCATCAAATGTTATGTCGACCGGGAACTGAGTGATCAGCTTCGCGAGGGAGATCTGGTAAATCTCACGATCGGAAAACACACGGTATTTTCCCAGGCTGCGTAAGACAGTGAGACAATAAGCCGGGGGCAGCTAATGTCTGCTTCTGACATCATCATATAGAAGAATCCATAACAAAAGCAAATGAGGAGAAATGAAAAAATGAAAATGAAAAAAGTAATGGCAGCGATGCTTGCCGGAATGATGCTGGTATCTATGGCAGGATGTGGAACAGGTGCACAGGGAGGTTCTGACGGTGCAGGTACAGACAGTGCACAGACACAGGAAAGTACAGATGGAAAATCAACACTGACGATCTGGGCCAGTGGTTCTGATAATGTACGTCAGGTTTTTGAGACACTGATCGATGATTTTAATAATAATTCCGAATATGCAGACAAATATCAGGCAGAACTGCAGTTTATGCTGAGTGGTACCGGAACACAGTCCATGACAGATATGCTGGCAGCCGCTTACAAAGCAAAACAGACGGATACAGATTATGATCTGGTAGATCTGGGTGGTGATGATCTGTCCAAAGTGATTTCCCAGATCGGAGAGGAAGCTTTTGTAAAACTGGATAAGAACAAAATCCCGAATTCTGAAAATGTAGAAGCAAAAAGCGCTCTGGCAACGGATTATGTACAGCCTTATCGTGGAACTACCGTTATTCTGGCTTACGATTCCGAAAAAGTACCGACACCGCCGAAGACTATGGATGAGCTGGTACAGTGGATGAAGGATAACCCGGGAAGATTCGCCTACAATGCACCGGGAACCGGTGGAGCCGGAGATTCTTTCGTGCGTACTTCCGTATACAACTACATGCCGGAAGAGGCGATTACCTCTGACGATCCTTCCTGGGAAGACCAGTGGACCGAAGGATTTGACTTCCTGAAATCCATTCACCCGTATATGTATCAGTCCGGCGGTTCTGTGGTTTACCCGAGCAAAAACCAGGGTACTCTGGACCTGCTGAACCAGGGTGAGATCGATATGTGTCCGAACTGGGCAGATATGGTACTGTCCCAGAGAGCGGAAGGAACCTTAAAAGACACCATTAAGATCACACAGATCGATCCGTCTCTGACCGGTTCTCTCCAGTCTCTGGCAATCCCGACCTTCGGTTCCAACGAAGAAGGCGCTTACGCATTCATGAACTACATCCTTACCACAGATGCACAGGAGATTCTGGTAAAACAGATGGCAGCAATTCCGCTGATCGATACCGCACAGCTGGATATGACCGGTTATGAAGATGTGGAAAGCCTGGATGTCAGCAACTTCCGTATCATGTCTATCGGAGATCTGTCTACAGACTTCAACGAAAAATGGGATAACGAGATCGGAACTCTGAACTAGAGTCAGATCCAAAGGAGCAAATATGAAGAATAAGACAAAAGGACTGCTGGCAGCGTACGGAATGGTGCTGCCGGCATTCCTGGTAGTAATGCTGACAGTCGCTTATCCGATCGTATCCGCAGTGATCCAGAGTTTTCAGGATGAGGATACCGGCGCATTTACCACAGCAAACTATACCTACTTTTTTACCGAAACCGCACAGAGAAACAACCTGCTGTACACCCTGTTTGTCGTCATCGTGACGGTTGTGATCGCCATTGTGCTGGCATATCTTCTGGCACTGTATCTGCGGTTTGTCAAATCCCGGATCTCGAGAGCCATCGGCATGCTGTACCTGCTTCCGCGATTTGTACCGACCATGTGTGCCGTGTATGCGATGATCACGATCATCCGTGATTCGGGACTGATCAACCGGATCGGTCTGCTGTTCGGACTGGACATCAAGCTGGGGCTGATGTATCATGCAAGTGGTATCATCGTGATGAATATGTGGTTTAACATCCCGTTTGCAACCATGATGATCGCCGCAGGACTGGGAGCGATCCCGGATTCGATCATTGAGGCATCGAGAGACAGCGGTGCGGGAAGATGGAAAACCTTCACCAGCATGATCCTGCCACTGTCCATGAAAGATGTGGTGGTGGCATCCACGTTTGTATTTATGTCCAATGTGGGTTCCTTTACCACTCCGTACCTGATGGGCGGCAACTCACCGAAGATGCTCGGTATCGCTCTGTACGATCAGTTTAACAAATATCTGTCCTACAATCGTTCCGCAGCACTGTCTGTGATCATGTTCCTGATCTGTTCAGTGTCTGCAGCAGTTTATATCTATACAAATCTGAAAGAAAAGGACTGGGAAAAATAATGGGAGAGACTATGATAACCGCCCATTCCGGAGCGGACGGAACGAAAGAAAACAGTCTGGAATTCGTAGCGTATGCGATGCAGACAGGAGCCGATGCACTGGAAGTAGATGTACGGATGGGAGAAAACGGAATTCTGATTCTGTCCCACGATAAGACAGATGAAGATGCGGTACGTCTTGCTGATGTATTCCGTATGATGGGAAAATATCCGGGGATGCGGATCAACTGCGATCTGAAAGAGTGTGGGCTGGAAGTGGCGGTTCGTCAGCTGGCCCTGATATCCGGACTGAAGACAGAGCAGATCCTTTATTCCGGAAGTGTCCGTCCGGTTCCGGTGACAGAATCCTGTATCTGGAGAGATGTGGAAGTGTTCTGGAACATCGAGGAATATCTTCCGGATATTTATAAGGAACAAAAAGAGGATCTTCTTTTTGAACAGGCGGCATACAAAATCAGCAGAGCCTGCAGAAAATACGGAATACATACCGTGAATGTAAATGAAAAGATTGCCACAGAAGAATTTATCCGTGTGACCGGTGAAAATGATATTGATCTGTCCGTCTGGACCGTCAATGATGAGGAACGGTTCCGGGAGCTTCTGGGACAGGGCGTAAAAAATATAACAACAAGAAATGTGAAGATGGCATGTGAAGTCAGAAGCTGTGAAAAAAGCAGCTGATGACCTGAGAAAAGTCCGGAAACCGGAAAAATCACCGGTTATTTCCGGGCTTTTTTCGATTTGTGAGAACAATACAAAAAACACCTCGCGGGATATTATCAGTGAACGAATCAGAAACATACCAAAAAACTATGTTTATGACGAAAATGAATTGACAAATGTACCTTCCTTTGCTAACATGATGAAGTATGATTGTTAAAAAATCAGGCTAAATAAGGAGGAGAAAGAGTAAAATGAAAAGATTCAAAAAACTTGTATCTGTACTTACTCTGACAGCGATGCTTGCAGCAAGTCTGACAGCCTGTGGCGGAAAAGATCCGGTTGCAGAAGATGACAGTACAGCAGGCACAACCACTGCCGACAGCAGTACAGCTACCACAGAGACTTCTGGTGACAGCACATTTACCTATGCCATCTCCGGGGACCCTACAGAGACTGTCAATGTTATTACAACATCTGACCGTTGGGGATTATCTACTGTAAAGATGATCTACTCCCCACTGTATATGAATAATGCCGATGGAATTAACTGGTTCCTGGCTACAGATTACAGCGTATCCGATGACAATCTGACCTATACATTTAAACTGAGAGATGATGTGAAATGGTCTGACGGTGAACCATTTACCGCAGATGACGTGGTATTCACATACGAAGCCATGGAACAGGAGGATAACCTTGGCTGGGCTTATTCTCAGCTGGTTTACGATCAGGGAACGGTAAAAGTGGAAAAAGTGGATGACTACACCGTATCTTTCACATTCCCGTTCGTAACACCTACGGCTATCGAGATGTTAAGTCAGATTTTCATTATGCCAGAGCACATCTACAAAGATGTCACAGATTTTGAGCATAACGATTACAACATGAACTCCGTAGGAACCGGTCCTTACAAACTGGTAGATTATCAGTCAGGCTCATATCTGAAATTCGAAGCAAACGAGAATTATTATAAGGGCGAACCATCAATCAAAAATGTTGTATTCCAGATTATCGAGAACGCAGACACAGCAATCCTTGCCCTGCAGAATGGTGAAGTAGATGCTTACCAGATGACACCGCAGCAGGTGAAAAAGCTGGATCTGGATGCAAGCAACCTGTCTACTTACTCCTACAGTGAAGGACGTGTTGGCTATCTGGAGATCAACTGCAATCGTGTAACAGATGAAAAAGTCCGTAAAGCACTGCTGTATGCTATGGACAGAAAAGCCATGGATGATGCAGCGTTTGAATCTTCTGAATATTATAGTATTCCGTATACTTTCCTGCCAACAAACAGCCAGTTCTATACAGAAGATGGTGTGGAAAAATACGAGCAGGATGTTGACAAAGCAAAAAGCATGCTGGAAGATGCAGGCGTAAGTGGTCTGAAGCTGAAACTTGGTTATATGTCCAGTGATGCGGTACAGTCCGCACAGGCTCTGCTGATTCAGGAACAGCTGAAGGAAGTTGGAGTAACCGTAGAACTTGCCGGCGGAGACGGAACAGCCATTGCAAACGCAATGAAGGATCCGGATAACGAGTACGATATGTATCTGGGCGGTTACATCATGGGTATTGACCCGGATACCTTCTCCAGCCTGTTTGAAAATGATGGTGCTTACAACTACATGCACTACAGTGGATACGATACCATCGATCAGCTGTTTGAGGAAGGTCGTTCTGAATTGGATGAGTCTGCAAGAAAGGTAACCTATGCAAAACTGCAGGCAGCTGTCCAGGATACAGGTGCCTTCTATCCGATCATTTCCAACAACAAGATCCTGGTTGTAAACAACAGAATCCAGGGTGTGGAAGATGCAGGACTTGTTCCGGTATATACCTTCGAGGATACTTCCAGTCTGAAAATTGCTGAATAAGTAATCATCAAAGATTAGACACTATTTATAATGAGGGCGGAATTCTTCTGAAACAGGCGAAGAGTTCCGCTTTTTGGGCTTAAGAATGAAAAACAAAAGGAGAAAAAGGTATGGCAAAGTATATTTTCAAACGTATTCTTACTGCGATCCCACTGATCATCGTGATCACGATTCTGTGTTTTTCTCTGATTCATCTGGCACCGTATGATGCCATCGATGCCATGACAACTCCGAAGATGTCTCCGGAGATGGTACAGATGATCCGTGAAAAATACGGCTATGATCAGCCGGTCTACGTGCAGTATATCCGCTGGCTGGAAGGAATCCTGAATGGAAACTTCGGCTATTCTATCGTGACAAAAACGAATATTTTCGATGAGCTGGCGACAAGAATCCCGAACACGATCAAGCTGGTGCTGCCGTCTTATCTGACTGCCTATGTGATCTCAATCGTGCTGGGTCTGGTGGCCGGTTCTCACAAAAACAAATGGCTGGACAAAATGATCGACGGGATCTGTTCTCTGTGGATCGCGATGCCGACTTTCTGGGTAGCGATGCTCTTTATCTATCTGTTCGGCTATAAACTGCGGATCCTTCCGATCCTTGGCATGCATACGGTAGGCGTGAATACCTTGTCTGATTTCCTGTTGCATTTTATTACACCGTATCTGGTGCTGACACTGGCATTTATCCCGGACAATGTGCGTTATGTGCGTTCTTCCACGATCACACAGTACTCCGAGGATTATGTTATGGTACAGAAGGCATTTGGTGCTTCCAAAGCAGAGATCATGTTCAAACATGTCTGTAAGAACGTACTGCTTCCGGTTATCACAAAACTGGGTATGGCATTACCAACGCTGGTAACAGGTGCGGTTATCACGGAAACCGTATTCAGCTGGCCGGGTATCGGACCGTATTTTATCAAGGCGGTGCAGGGTATGGACTATCCGATTGTCATGATCGTTCTGATATTGTCTTCCACCCTGGTGGTCCTGGGAAACCTGCTGTCCGATATTTTATACTGCGTGACAGATCCGCGTATCAGAAAGATGGGGTAATCGTATGGCAATGAATCATTCTCAAAAAAAACGTCTGGAAAATGTCTGGGAGGCATTAAAGCACGACAAAATCGCAATATTCTCTATTATCTTCCTTGCGCTGATCCTGATCTTATCCTTACTGGCTCCGGTGCTCCCGCTGGAACCGAATAAAACCGATGTCGCTCATATGTTAGAGGCACCAAGCAGTGCCCATATTTTCGGAACCGATGAAGTGGGCCGTGATTACCTGGCGCGTGTCATCTACGGAGGCCGTGTGTCCCTGCTGGTCGGCGTGCTTGCCATGCTGATGAGTGTGACCATCGGTGTCACTGTTGGGATTCTTGCCGGTTACCTCGGCGGTATCATAGATGGTATCCTGATGCGGATCGTTGACATTCTGCAGTCCATTCCGTGGCTGATCCTGGTTACGGTTATCAGTATTTTCTTCAAACAGGGACTGGTGTCCATTATTATCGTGATCGGATTTTTCTCCTGGATGGAAATCGCCCGTCTGGTGCGTGCGGAGGTTATGTCCGTCAAAGAGAGGGAATACGTCCTCTATGCGGACTTTACCGGTGTGCCGTTATTTAAAATGGTACTCCGTCATCTGATTCCTTCGGTACTGCCGACGATCATCATCGCAGCGACTACCAGTATCTCCAATGCGATCATGACAGAATCTTCCTTAAGTTTCTTGGGGATCGGTATTCAGGAACCGCTGTCTTCCTGGGGAAAATTACTGCAGAGTGCACAGAGTAACCTGCAGAATGCCGTTTACATGGCGATCATCCCCGGTCTTTTAATCATGCTGACCATCTTTGCGTTCAACAAACTGGGCAATCTGCTTCGTATCTATGTAGATCCCCGTGTCATGGATGCAGGCAAATAGGAGGAGTGGAGATGAAAGAAAACAGAGTATTAACCATAGACAATCTGACCACTACGTTTGAGAGTCACAAACAGAAGATTCAGGCGGTGCGCGGTGTCTCCCTCCATGTGGATGAAGGAGATATTCTGGCTATTGTAGGAGAGTCCGGAAGTGGGAAAAGTGTAACCATGAAGTCGGTCATGGGACTTCTCGGAGAAAATGCAGATGTGCAGGCAGATCATCTGGAACTGCTGCAGAAGGATCTGCTGTCCATGTCTGAAAAAGAAAAACGGAAAATGCGTGGAAAAGATATGGCAATGATCTTCCAGGATCCGATGACTGCCCTGAATCCGCTGAAAAAGATCGGGTATCATATGATCGAGGTACTCCGACGTCATCAGAACCTGAGCAAGGCAGAAGCAAGAAAAGTAGCCATCGATATGCTGGGAAAGGTAGGGATCCCGTCGGCAGAAAGCCGGATGGATCAGTATCCCCATGAATTTTCCGGTGGTATGAGACAGCGTGTCATGATCGCAATGGCACTGTGTTGCCAGCCGCGGCTGCTGATCGCCGATGAACCGACAACCGCACTGGATGTAACCATCCAGGCGCAGATTCTGCAGCTCCTCAAACAGTTAAATGAAAATGAGCAGATGAATATTATTCTGATCACCCACGATCTCGGGGTGGTAGCTTCTCTGGCGAAACGGATCGAAGTGATGTACGGGGGTCTGATCATGGAAGAGGGAACCACAGAAGAGATCTTCGAACATCCGACCCATCCGTACACGAGAGCACTGCTTCATGCGATTCCAAAATGTGAGAGTGGATGTCGGGAACGTCTCGAACCGATCCCGGGTATGGCACCGTCTCTGGCGAATCCGCCGGCAGGATGTCCATTTGTGACCCGCTGTCGGTTTGCATGCGAGGAATGTAAGAAAGGGATCCCGTCCATGCGGGCATATTCCGATACCCAGTCCTCCAGATGTATCTTCACAAAAGAAGAACTGGACGAGAAAGAGAAGAAAGAAGAGGAGAAATAATATGGAAACAAAAGAACAATATCTTCTGGAAGCGAAGAATCTGTCCAAGTATTTCCCGGTCAAAAATTTCTTCGGAAAACTGGTACAGGAAGTACGGGCGGTGGACCGTGTGAACCTTTCTATCAAAAAAGGAGAAACCTTCGGTCTGGTGGGAGAGTCCGGCTGTGGAAAGTCCACACTGGGACGTACTCTGATCCGTATGTATGAGCCGACCGATGGAATCTTAACCTACGACGGTCACGACATCACAAAGACAAAAGGTAAAGAACTCCTTGCATATCATAAAAGAATGCAGATTATTTTTCAGGATCCTTATTCTGCGCTGGATCCCCATCAGAATGTAAGAGAAATCATGGCTGAACCGATTGCTGTCTTTGAAAATCTTCCGGAAAAAGAGATGGATGAGCGGATCGTAAGCCTTCTCGAAAAAGTAGGTATGAAGGCAGACGATATGGAAAAATATGCCTATGAGTTTTCCGGCGGACAGCGTCAGCGTATCGGTATCGCAAGAGCCTTATCCGTCCATCCGGAATTCCTGCTCTGCGACGAACCGATCTCCGCACTGGACGTATCGATCCAGGCACAGGTTGTCAACGTGCTGGAAGATCTGCAGCAGGAACTGGGACTGACTTATCTGTTTGTGGCACATGATCTGTCCATGGTGCGCCATATCTCCGACCGGATCGGTGTGATGTACCTTGGTAAGATCGTGGAGAGCGGAGACAGCGATGAAGTGTATGATAATCCATGCCACCCATACACCCGGGCACTGCTGGCCTCCATTCCGATCGCAGATCCGAAGCGGGCACTCAGCCTGGAACACTGCGGCATCGAGGGAGACCTTCCGAGTCCGCTGCATGTTCCGTCCGGCTGTCGTTTCCATACACGCTGTCCTTATGCGACCGAGCAGTGCAGACAGCAGGAACCGGAACTGGAAGAGAGAACACCGGGTCATATGGTGGCCTGCTGGAAAAAATAAAAAGAGTGAGGAACAGATAAAAATATGCTTTCAAAAGAACTTTACCGAACCTATGTCCAGATCCTGAAAGATGAACTGGTGCCGGCGATGGGATGTACCGAGCCTATCGCCATCGCTTATGCGGGAGCTGTTGCCAGAAAGACACTGGGACCCCTGCCGGAGCGGGTGGAGGTTGCGGTCAGCCGAAATATTATAAAAAATGTAAAAAGCGTGGTTGTTCCCCATACCGGGGGCTTACGTGGAATCGAAGCCGCTGCAGCTGCCGGAATCGTAGCAGGAGATGCTGCGAAGGAACTGGAGGTCATCTCCCATGTGGAACAGGAAGACATCGAAGCGATGGGAACCTTCCTGAAAGAGGTTCCGTGCAGTGTCTGTGAGGCATCCTCTGATCTGATCTTTGATATTCAGATTACTTTATATCACGGAGAAGATAACGCGAGTGTACGGATCACCGATTTCCACACGAATCTGGTGCATGTGTCCAGAAACGGGGAGATTCTTCTGGCAAAAGAGATTACCGGAAAAGAAGAATCCGCACTGGCAGACAAATCGACGCTTACCATAGAAAAAATCTTTGCATTTGCAAAGGAAGTGGATCTTGCAGATGTCCGGGAAGTACTGGAACGTCAGGTTCGTTACAACATGGTGATCGCCGAGGAAGGGCTCCGCGGTAATTATGGAGCCAATATCGGAAAGGTTCTGCTGGCCACTTACGGCGATCAGGATGTCAAGGTGCGTGCCAAGGCCATGGCAGCTGCCGGTTCCGATGCAAGAATGAACGGCTGTGAACTTCCGGTGGTGATCAATTCCGGAAGCGGTAACCAGGGAATCACAGCTTCTGTCCCGATCGTGGTTTTTGCAAAAGAACTGCAGGTATCGGAGGAGACGATGTACCGGGCGCTGGTGATCTCGAATCTGGCAACGATCCATATCAAAGAAGGAATCGGCAGACTCTCCGCGTACTGCGGTGCGGTAGGAGCCGGATGTGGATGTGGCGCCGGGATCGCCTACCTGTATGGAGACGGTCAGAAAGAGGGCGAACATGCCATTGTCAACGGTCTTGCCATTGTATCCGGTATGATCTGCGACGGAGCAAAAGCGTCCTGTGCAGCAAAGATCGCGTCCTCCGTAGATGCGGGAATCCTCGGTTACTTTATGTACAAGAACGGACAGCAGTTTATCGGCGGCGACGGTATCGTGAAAAAAGGCGTGGAAAATACGATCCGCTGTGTGGGCAAACTGGCATCTGAGGGTATGCTCGAGACAGACCGGGAGATCGTCCATCTGATGATCCACGGATAATACATACAGAAAAATAAGCTCCTTTTGCATGAAAAGAACGGTTAGATGCATGAAACCGAAACGCAAAGGGGGCTTTACTTTTTGGACAAAACGTGATAAAAGTATAGAGGAGTAACTATTCGGTAAGAATATCCTGTGAGTTCTTTTGACAGGAACTGTTGAAAGAACTCACAGGATATGCAGACAAAAATTCAGGGCTGTTTTAGAGAAAACAGCCCTTTTTGGGCGTTTTTCAGGAGGTAAAAAACATGACAAAGATTGACATTATTTCAGGATTTTTAGGAGCCGGAAAAACAACACTGATTAAAAAACTGCTCTCTGAAGCTTTAAAAGGTGAGCAGGTAGTGCTGATTGAAAATGAATTTGGAGAGATCGGTATCGACGGAGGATTCTTAAAGGACTCCGGTATCGAGATCCGTGAGATGAACTCCGGATGTATCTGCTGTTCTCTGGTAGGTGATTTCGGAACTTCTCTGAAAGAAGTGATCACAACCTATCATCCGGATCGTATCATCATCGAGCCGTCAGGTGTAGGCAAACTCTCTGACGTCATCAAAGCGGTAAAAGGTGTAGATGTGGACTGCGAGATCAGCCTGAACAGCTATACAACCGTAGCGGATGTAAACAAATGCAAAATGTATATGAGAAACTTCGGTGAGTTCTTCGAGAACCAGTTACAGTATGCAAGAACGATTATTTTGAGCCGTACCGATACACCGAAGGCTACTGAGGAGAAAGTAGCAAAAGCAGTCGCTCTGATCCGTGAAGTGAACAAAGACGCAGTGATCATTACCACTCCGATCGAAAAACTGGACGGTGCACAGATCCTGGAAGCGATGGAGCAGGGAAGAGAAGAAGACGAAGATTTCTGCCCGGTATGCGGTGGACATCACGATCATGACCACGAGCATGAGCATCATCACCATGATCATGATGGCGAGTGCGGATGTGACCATGACCACGAACATGAGCATCACGACCATGACGATGAGTGCGGATGCGGACATGACCACGATCACGAACATCATCACCATGATGGCGAGTGTGGATGCGGTCACGATCATCACCATCATCATGCAGATGAAGTATTTACAAGCTGGGGTCGTGAGACTGCTAAGAAGTATACAAAAGAGGAAATCGAAGCTGCATTAAAGACACTGTCAGAAGCAGAAGATCTCGGTGTGATCCTTCGTGCCAAAGGTATGGTGGACGGAAAAGACGGACAGTGGATCTACTTTGATATGGTTCCGGAAGAGTATGAGGTACGCACCGGTACTCCACAGATCACAGGTAAGATCTGTGTAATCGGTTCCAAGATGGCAGAAGACAAAATTGCTGAAATTTTTGGAGTGAATGAGTAATGATGAAGAGAGATGTTCCCGTATATTTAATTACAGGATTTTTAGAGAGTGGTAAAACCCAGTTCCTGGATTTTACCATTCATCAGAGTTATTTTCAGATTCCGGACAAAACGCTTCTGATTCTCTGCGAAGAGGGAGAAGAGGAGTACGATGAGGAAAGCCTGAAAAAAATGAATACGGTGATCGAGATCATCGAAGATCCGGAAGACTTTAACGCGGATACCCTGCAGATGTTGAATAAAAAACATCAGCCTGGCAGAGTCCTGGTAGAGTACAATCCGCTGTGGTCTGTAGATAAGTTCTATCAGACCGATATGCCACGTTACTGGGATCTGGCACAGCACATCGTAACCGTGGATGCCAGCACCTTCCAGATCTATATGAACAATATGAAATCCTTGTTCATGGAGATGATCCGAAATGCGGATCTGGTAATTTTCAACCGCTGTCAGGATGAACATCCGCTGGCAAACTTCCGCCGCAGCGTCAAAGTTGTCAATTCCAGAGCGGAAGTGGTATTTGAAAATGAAGAGGGCGAGATCGACGATATTTTCCAGGATGAGATGCCGTATGATATGAACGCGGATATCATTGATATCGAAGATATCGATTATGGTATCTGGTATGTGGATATGATGGATAACCTGGACAAATATGTGGATAAGACCGTCCGTTTCAAAGGACAGGTGTTGAAAAGTCGTGAGCTGAACGCAGGATTTTTCGTGCCCGGACGTATGGCGATGACCTGCTGTGCGGACGATACCCAGTTTATCGGCTATATCTGTAAGAATCCGGCAGCCAAGAGACTGCGGATCGGCAGCTGGGTAACGGTAACTGCAAAAGTTAAAGACGAATTTATGGAAGTATACAACGGCAGAGGTCCGGTATTGTACGCAATAGAGATTGAAGCGGCAGAAAAACCGGAGCAGGAGCTGGTATACTTCGGCTGATGAAGGAGTTATCATTATGTATCTGATCGTAGGCCTGGGCAATCCGGGAAAACAGTATGAAAATACCCGCCATAACGTGGGATTTGACGCGGTTGATCTTCTGGTGGATGAGTATCGCGTACCCTCTTCGGGAAAACAACATAAGGCAATGTACGGAAAGGGCGTGATCGCGGGTCAGAAAGTGATCCTGGCGAAACCGCTGACCTACATGAACCTGAGCGGGGAATCAGTGAGAGCCCTGGTAGACTATTATAAGATCGATCCGGAAGAAGAACTGATCGTGATCTATGACGATATCAGTCTGGAACCGGGAAAGATCCGGATACGGAAAAAAGGAAGTGCGGGCGGCCATAACGGCATCAAAAATATTATCGCACAGCTGGGCACCCAGAACTTCCAGAGAGTCAAAGTTGGAGTCGGAGAAAAGCCGAAGGGTTGGGATCTGGCAGATTATGTGCTGGGACACTTTTCCAAAGAAGACCGGGGACTGGTGGATGACGCGCTGAAACGCGTGGCAGGCGCCGTGGAACTGATGGTGCAGGGAGAAGTGGATCAGGCGATGAATCAGTTTAACTAGAAAGGGAAAACGATGGATGCATTCGTACAACCATTATATGAACTGGCCGATTTTGATGCGATCATAAGACAACTGAAGAAACCGGGAATCGTACAGGTTTCCGGATGCCTGGACTCCCAGAAAGCTCATTTTACCAATGGGCTTCTCCGGGAGTTTCCTTTTCGACTGATCGTTGCGGAAAATAATCTGAAAGCCAAGGCATTTTATGAGGATTTTCGTCTGTATGACCCGGAAGTACTGTATTATCCGGCGAGGGATCTGATCTTTTATCAGGCAGATATCCATGGTAATCTTCTTACCAGACAACGGATCCAGGTGCTTCGCGCACTGCTGGAGCGGGAAGAAGTGACGATCGTTACTTCGATCGACAGCTGCCTGGACTGTCTGGTGCCGCTTGCCGTGTGGAAGGAAAAAGTAATAAAGATTCGCAATGACAGCGAGATTGACCTGGATCGGATGAAAAGACATCTGGTGGAACTCGGGTATGAATGGGCGGCGCAGGTAGAGGTTCCGGGACAGTTTTCTATCCGTGGTGGAATCATGGATGTATTTTCTCTGACCGAGGATAATCCGTGGCGTATCGAACTGTGGGGAGATGAGGTGGATTCTATCCGCAGTTTTGATGCGGAAAGCCAGCGCTCGATCGAGAATCTGGAGGAGATTACGATCTATCCGGCGACGGAAGTGGTGCTGGATAAGGAGACGATCCGACAGGGCATCAAAGCCATTGAAAAAGAGGCGCAAAAGAGTCAGAAGAAATTCCGGGACGAGATGAAGACAGAGGAAGGGGCGAGAGTCCGCCAGATCGCCGCTGAATTAAAAGACCAGTTAGAAGAGATGGAGCATATTGCCGGAGCAGAAAGTTTTGTCCGGTATTTTTATAAGAAAACAGAATCGTTATTGGAATATCTGCCGGAGAACACGCTGGTTGTGATTGACGAGCCGAACCGGTTGACGGAACACGCAAAGACGACGGAAGAAGAATTCCGGGAGAGTATGATTCACCGTCTGGAAAAGGGGTATCTTCTGCCCGGACAGATGGAAGTGATCCGGAACCATCAGGAAGTGGTGCACCGTTTTCACCAGATGCATACGCTGTCGCTGTCCACGATGGAGCCGCGGGGAAATGCATGGAATTTTACGATGGAGATGCAGCTGACTGTAAAATCGGTCAACCCGTACAACAACAGTTTTGAGATGCTGGTAAAAGATCTGTTGCGCTGGAAAAAATCCGGTTACCGGATGCTGTTGTTATCCCCTTCGCGAACAAGGGCGGCCAGACTGGCAAAAGATCTGCAGGATCAGGAAATGTCAGCTTTTTACAGTGAGGATCCGGAAGAACTGATCCAGCCGGGACAGATCAAGGTCACCTGGGGACGGGTAAGCCGTGGCTTCGAGTATCCGATGGTCAAATACGTGGTGATCTCGGAGACGGATATTTTCGGCAAAGAAAAGAAGAAAAAACGGAAAAAATCCCAGTACAGCGGAAAGCAGATCCAGAGCTTTTCGGAGCTTTCCGTAGGAGACTTTGTGGTTCATGAAAACCACGGGCTGGGCGTGTACCGCGGCATCGAGAAGATGGAAGTGGATGGTGTGGTGAAAGACTATATCAAGATCGAGTATGCAGGAAAAAGTAACCTGTATATTCTCGCCACCCAGCTGGATGTCCTGCAAAAATATGCCGGTTCTGATGCGGCAAAGACACCAAAGTTAAACAAACTCGGCGGACAGGAATGGAAGAAGACCAAGACGAAGGTCCGCGGAGCTGTAAAGAATATCGCGAAAGATCTGGTGGCTCTGTATGCAGCCAGACAGCAGGAAGCTGGTTTCCGCTATGGACCGGATACGGTATGGCAGCGGGAATTTGAAGAGATGTTTCCATTTGAAGAGACGGAGGATCAGCTGCAGGCGATCGAGGCGGCAAAGCAGGATATGGAGAGCCCGAAGATCATGGATCGGCTGATCTGCGGAGATGTGGGCTACGGGAAGACGGAGATTGCGATCCGTGTGGCATTTAAGGCGATTCAGGAGGGAAAACAGGTGGTTTATCTGGTTCCGACCACGATCCTTGCACAGCAGCATTACAATACATTTGTACAGCGGATGAAGGATTTTCCGGTGCGCGTGGACCTTCTGTGCCGGTTCCGTACCGCCAGCCAGCAGAAAAAGACGATCGGAGATCTGGGAAAAGGTCTGGTGGATATTCTGATCGGCACCCATCGGGTGTTGTCCAAAGATGTGCAGTTTAAAGATCTGGGACTGCTGATTATCGATGAGGAACAGCGCTTTGGTGTTACCCACAAAGAAAAGATTAAGCAGATGAAACAGAATATCGATGTCCTGACTCTGACAGCGACGCCGATTCCGCGAACTCTTCACATGAGTCTGATCGGAATCCGGGATATGAGTGTTCTGGAAGAAGCTCCACAGGACCGTACACCGATCCAGACGTATGTGATGGAATATAACGATGAGATGGTACGGGAGGCGATCAGCCGGGAACTGGCACGCGGTGGTCAGGTGTATTATGTATACAATCGTGTCAACAACATTGAAGAGATCACCAATCAGATCCGAAAACTGGTTCCGGAGGCGAGCGTGGCATTTGCCCACGGACAGATGAGCGAGCGTGAACTGGAAAAGATCATGTATGGATTTATTAACGGAGAGATCGATGTTCTGGTCTCCACGACGATCATCGAGACCGGTCTGGATATCTCGAATGCCAATACCATGATCATCCATGATGCGGATCAGATGGGACTTTCTCAGTTGTATCAGCTGAGGGGAAGGGTAGGACGGTCGAATCGGACCGCATACGCGTTTCTGATGTACCGGAGAAATAAGATGTTAAAAGAAATTGCAGAAAAACGCCTCCATGCGATCCGCGAATTCACTGAACTGGGAAGCGGGATCAAGATTGCCATGCGTGATCTGGAACTGCGTGGTGCGGGCAATCTTCTGGGAGCGGAACAGCACGGTCACATGGAAGCGGTAGGATACGATCTCTACTGTAAGATGCTGAATGAAGCCGTACAGGAAGCAAAAGGAATCGAAGTACAGGAAGACTTCGAGACGACGATCGACCTGCAGATCAATGCGTACATTCCGGAAAAATATATTCCGAATGAATACCAGAAGCTGGATATTTACAAACGGATCGCGGCGATCGAGAACCGGGAAGAGTATGAGGATATGATGGAAGAGCTGCTGGACCGTTTTGGAGAACCGCCGAAGATGGTGCAGAACCTCCTCGCAGTGGCAAGCCTGAAAGCCATGGCTCACCGGATCTATCTGACCGAAGTTAAGCAGCTTGACGACAGCCTGAAACTTACCATGTATGAGCGGGCGAAGATTGACACAACGAAGATACCGGAGATACTGAATCAGTATCCGGAAGAACTGCAGTTTAAAGTCGAAACAAATCCGTATTTTCTGTATCGTCCGAGAAACCGAAAGGCAAAGGAAGCAGTGCCGATGCAGGAGAAGGCGACTGAATTACTGACGGTCATGCAGTGTCTGGTATAAGTGCAGGCAAATTCCTGAGAACAGGCAAACAAGAGATGAGCGCTTGTGAAAAAAGATTGAAATAAAAGGAAAAAAGTTGCCCCATAGGCGGAAATAGTCTATAATAAATGCTATTAGTGAATAAATGTACTCCCGGAGTACATAAAAGGGTAACGGAGGAAAACATGAGAAAGTTAAATAAAACCGCAGCATGTGGGATTCTGGCAGCTGCTCTTGCAGCAGGTACACTGTCCGGATGCTCAAAAGCAATTGATGGAACAAAAACCGTAGCAACTGTAGGAGATGAAAAAGTAACATTGGGTCTGGCAAGCTATATGGTAAGAGATCAGCAGGCACAGACCACGAGTTATTATAATATGCTGATGTCACAGTATGGTGTCAGCGGTTCTGCATCTAATGTGTGGGATCAGAAAGGAGACGACGGGAAAACTGTTGGGGAAAGCTCCAAAGATGGCGTCATGACGACAATTAATCAGTTGTATGTACTGAAAGCACATGCGGCAGATTATGACGTTACGATTACGGATGATGAAGAAAAAGCGATCAAAGAAGCAGCAGCGGAATTTATCAAAGATAACGATGAAAAGATCCTGAAAAAACTGGCAGTATCTGAAGACGACATCGTTACGTATCTGGAACTGGTAACGATCCGCAGCAAGATGCATGATCCGATGACTGTAGATGTAGATACCGAGGTCAGCGCCAATGAAAAAGATCAGACAAGAGTCACTATCGTAAAAGTTTCTACAGAAGGAACAGAAAAAGATGATGACGGTAATACCATTGATCTGACCGATGAAGAAAAAGCACAGAAAAAAGACCTGGCACAGCAGGTACTTGATAAAGTAAAGGCATCCGATGACGTGGCAAACGCAGATATGGATGCACTGGCAAAAGAAGTAGATGACAGTTTAAGCGCAACAACACCGGCATTTACCACAGCGGGAAGCACCGATGACACCCTGGATGAGGCGGTACAGGATGCAGCTCTGGAACTGAAAGACGGAGAAGTTGCCGACAGCGTGATCGAAGGCGATGACGGTTATTATGTGGTACGTCTGGATAAGATGCTGGACGAAGATGCGACAGAAAACAAAGAGAAGACGGTTATTTCAGAAAGAAAATCTGATCTGTACGACAGCACACTGGAAGACTGGGTAAAAGAAGAAAAGATTAAAGTCAAAGATAAAGTATGGGATCAGATCACAGTCACCGACAGTGTATCTTTTGTATACAAGAGTGCCGACAGCAGCGATGATACAGAATCCAGTGACGCACAGGACAGTACAGAAGATACCTCTTCACAGGATAACAGTGAAGACACTACAACAGAAGATGCAGCAGCAGAGGACAGTGCTGAGTAAATAAGATTTATAGAGAAAAAAGCGGAGGATACAGAGGATGAGTGTAGTACAGTGGACGACAGGAATCCAGCATATCGGAATTCCTACATCAGACATAGAAACAACGATCCAGTTTTACGAAGGTCTGGGATTTCAGACCATGCACACGAATCAGGTACCTGCAAACCAGGCAAAAGTTGCATTTTTGCAGCTGGGGAACCTGATGATCGAGACTTATGCCGAGGGTGGCAACGGTCTTGTCGGCGCCATCAATCACTTCGCTTTAAACTGCACAGATATTCAGGCTGCTTATGCCTTGATCTGTGAACAGGGATATAAAGTGTTGTCGAATGGAATTGAAGAACTTCCATTCTGGGAAAAGGGTGTGGCTTTCTTTATTATCGAAGGGCCGAATAAAGAACGGATCGAGTTCTGCGAACGGAAACAGTAATGGGACACTCCCTCTGTAAGTCCGTGGGAAGATAAAAAAGCTGATAATACTGAAATAGTGTTTTGGATATACAGAGGAAGGAGAAAACAATGACAAGACAGCAATTTGATGAACTGACAGCAAAAGGGGTAGTAATTCTGGACGGAGCCACCGGTTCCAACCTGAGAAAAGCAGGTATGCCGGTAGGCATATCTTCTGAGCAGTGGGTACTGGAAAATCCTTCAGTTTTACAGGAACTGCAGCGTGCCTATGTGGATGCCGGAAGCCAGATCGTATATGCTCCTACATTCGCAGCCAATCCTATCAGCCTGAGAAACTTTAATCTCCAGGATCGGGTAGCCGAACTGAACACAAAGCTGGTAAAAATCTGTAAAGACGGAATCGGCAACCGGGCTCTGGTAGCGGGAGATATCACCACCACCGGACAGCTGATGGAGCCGAGAGGAACCCTGACTTATAATGAACTGTATGAGGCATATCAGGAACAGATGAAAGCCCTGGTGGATGCAGGGGTGGATCTGTTTGTTGCAGAGACCATGTTGAGCGTGGATGAGACGGTGGTTGCACTGGATGCAGCACAGGCAGTCTGCAATCTTCCGATGATCTGTACGCTTTCTCTGGAAGCAGACGGGAGCGCAATGTACGGAGGTAATGCCGTGGAAGCAGTTCTGACTTTACAGGAGATGGGAGCGGCTGCCGTAGGACTGAACTGTTCCGTAGGTCCGGATCAGCTGGAAGCAGTAGTTGCCAGCATGAAAGAAGTGGCAACTGTTCCGATCATCGCGAAACCAAACGCAGGCATGCCGTTTATCGATGACAAAGGCGAAGCTCATTACGATATGAATGCAGATGATTTTGCAAGACACACCAAACACCTGGTAGAAGTCGGTGCCGGAATCGTAGGCGGCTGTTGCGGAACCACCCCGGAATACATCCGGAAGCTGGCGAAGGCGCTGGGAAGATAAAAAATTTCAGAAATATAGAAAAGATGGTATGGAGAACTCCGTACCATCTTTTTTTGCAAAATAGAAACGAGACGTTTTTTATACAGTTGTTGTCTGAACAAAGGGAAAACTACACAAAGAAAAAGGAAAAAATTGTACAGTATTGTAATATGAAAAAAATGTATTTTCTGAGAAAATAAAACTGTATGAGAAAATCGTCAAAAGGACGGAAAGGGATTTTACAAGCATTTATGGAGGAAAGCAAAAATGAAATGTTACATCAAGGACTATCCAAGACCACAGTTTATGCGAACTGACTGGGAAAATCTGAACGGAACCTGGGATTTCGGTTTTGATGATGAAAATGCCGGGGAAAAAGAGAAATGGTATCAGGAATTCAAAGGTGATAAAAAGATCAATGTTCCGTTCACATATGAGACAAAGTTAAGCGGCATTCAGGATGAAACCCGTCATGATTTTATCTGGTACCATCGGACGATCAGCGTGGATGGCGAAAAACTGGAGAACAATCGCTATATCCTGCATTTTGAGGGCAGTGATTTTATTACAAAAGTATGGGTAAACGGTGCCTATGCAGGAAGCCACAGAGGCGGCTATGCAAGATGCTCTTTTGACGTTACCAATCTGGTGCATGACGGAGAAAATGAACTGACGGTAAAAGTAGAAGACTCTTTTGATACCCAGCAGCCAAGAGGAAAACAGCGATGGATCAACGAAAACTTTGGATGCTGGTATGTACAGACCACCGGTATCTGGAAAACGGTATGGAGTGAATACGTACCGAAGATCAGCCTGGCATCCGTAAAAATGACACCGGATCTGCAAAATGCTGCACTGAAACTGGAATATGAAGTGGCAGCAGCGGAAAAAGATCTGGATGACGATCTGATGATCACAGCTACCGTTAGTTTTCGAGGAACAACGGTTGCAAAGCAGTGTGTGCTGGCAAATCAGAAACATGTAGAGACAACCATTAATGTAGCCTATGAAGGAACAGTGGGACTGGAATGGGGTGTCCGTGTTTGGACTCCGGCAGAACCGGATCTGTATGATATTGATTTTGCGGTTACTCACAAAGGGGAGATCGTGGATACGGTTGGTTCTTATTTCGCAATGCGTGAGATCCGTATCGATGGACCAAACATTTTATTGAACGGTCATCCGCTGTATCAGAGACTGATTCTGGATCAGGGGTACTGGAAGGATTCTCATCTGACACCACCAAGTGAAGAAGCATTGGTCGAGGATATTGACAAGATCCATGCACTTGGATACAACGGACTGCGCAAGCACCAGAAAACAGAAGATGAGAGATTCTTATATTGGTGTGATGTGAAAGGTATGCTGGTATGGAGCGAGATGGCAGCCGCCTATCGCTATACCGATTATGCGGTAGAAGAATTTACAAAAGAATGGATGGAAATTGTCCGACAGAACTACAACCATCCATGCATTATCACTTGGACTCCGATGAACGAATCCTGGGGTGTCAGCCAGATTGAAACAAGAAAAGTAGAACAGCACTTTACAGAAGCGGTATACTATCTGACCAAGAGTCTGGACACTATGCGTCCGGTTATTGTAAATGACGGATGGGAACACACCGTTTCCGATATTATCACCCTTCATGATTATGAAGAAGTGGGCGATACTCTGTACAAACGCTACACCGAGTACAAAGACCAGATTCTGACCACAGAAGTATACCACAGCGGAAAATCTGCTCTGGCAAACGGCTACGAGTACAAAGGTCAGCCGATCATCATCAGCGAGTATGGTGGAATCGCTTTCAACAACGATGATTCCGGATGGGGATATGGCAATAAAGTCAATACAAAAGAAGATTTTATCAAGCGTTTTGATGATATTACTACAGCCGTCAAGAAAATCCCATATTGCTGCGGCTTCTGTTACACCCAGGTCAGCGATGTGCAGCAGGAGATCAATGGATTGATGGATATGGAAAGAAACTTCAAGGTTGAGCCGGAGATTATTAAGGAGATTAATGAGCGTAAGGTTGGATATTGGAGAACGTTCATGTAAGGTTAAATAGAAGAGAGGATTTGTCGTAAGACGGACGCACCAGCCTCCCGGTTCGGGGGTGGGGCAACGTGGGCAGAGGCGTTTTGAGCTAGCCACCAACTCCGACTATCATTCACGAGTGCCAGCTGGCACTCGCGAAAGTCTACGTAGGTGTCGGATCTCAAAATCGCCTCTAACCGCCCACAAAGTGTTGCCCCACCCCCGAACCGGGAGGCTGGTGCTGGTTTTCGCAAGAAATAACGCTGTATTTTGAGTGGAAACGGTGTTATAGGTGAAAGATAATATATTATGTAAGCACTATACTCTCGATAGCTGGAGATGAACCGAACGTGTCACCTTTTTGAAATATAATAGAGAATACTGTTGCTAAATCAATATATATATATCAGTTGTTGGTCAAACTAAAAACGAGCGAACGCGACGTTTGCCCATCTGGATGCTCAGCAGGGGGAAGGCACAGGGCAGGGGGCTTGGACACTTTGTGGGCGGTTAGGGCAAGCTTTAAGATCCGACGCTTACGCAGGCTTTCGCGAGGGTCAGCTGACCCTCGTGAATTATAGCCGAAGTTAGCGGCTAGCTTAAAGTTGCCCTGCCCACGTCCAAGCTCCCTGCCCTGTGCCTTCCCCCTGCGTCCCCATACCAGCCGACAGCCACAGCCACCCACCCCATCCATAGACACTTCCAATCAATCCCCACAAAGAAATTGATAAAATTTTGCAAAAACACTTGTTAAAATCTTATCAATGCGTTATAATATATCCAAATGGAATCGAGCTGATACTTATCTTAGCGGAGGGAGAAGTGTGAACTCTTATATTTTTATGAGAAAATCCAAAAAAGCTAATTGATAGAAAGCGAAGATTTCATATTTTTTTGCCACAATTGTTAAAAAATAGACAAATAGAAAGGAAGAAGGAGACACTATGAGCAGCAAAATTACAGTTATAGGAGCCGGAAGTGTTGGTTCCACAATTGCGTATACCTTATCTAATCAGAATGTTGCATCAGAGATCGTCCTGATCGACATTAACAAAGAAAAAGTAGAAGGCGAAGTCATGGATATCGCACAGGGAACCTGCTTCAGAGACCCGATCTCCATCATTGCCGGTGAATACGAAGATGCGAAAGACTCTGACATCGTAATTATCACCTCCGGTATCGCACGTAAACCTGGTCAGACAAGAATCGAACTGACACAGACCAATGTAAATATCCTGAAATCTATCACACCGGAGATTGTAAAAGTGGCTCCGCATGCTTTATATATCATTGTAAGTAATCCTGTAGATATCATGACCTATGTATTTACCAAGATTTCTGGACTTCCGGAAAATCAGATCATCGGATCCGGAACTATTCTGGATTCTGCTCGTCTTCGTTGCGGACTTTCCGAACATCTCAATGTAGCACAGAACAACATTCATGCCTATGTATTTGGTGAGCATGGAGACACATCCTTTATTCCGTGGACCGGCGCATATGTATCCGGTGTAAGCCTGGATGAATATTACGATATTGCAAAGAGCATGGGAAAAGAAGTAAAAGAAGTGGACAAAGATGCGATGCTCGAATACGTACAGAAATCCGGCGGACAGATCATCAAAAGAAAAGGAGCTACTTTCTACGCAGTATCTGCTTCCGTATGCAAACTCTGCTCTATCCTGTCAGCTTCTTCTGATTCCATCACAACTGTATCTTCCATGATGCATGGAGAATACGGAATTGACGATGTATGCTTAAGCACACTGACACTGGTTGGACCAAACGGTATTCAGGGTAAAGTGCCGATGCGTATGAACAAAAAAGAGATCGAACAGTTACATAAGAGTGCCGATGCGCTGAAAGCAGTCATCGCACAGATCGATCTGGATTAAGCAGACAGTAACGAATGTCTGTTGGCTGCAACCGGTGACCGACAGGCAGGAAACTTACATAAAGAAAGGATACAGGAACTATGAAGTACAGTTATTTTCCGGGTTGTACCCTGAGAACAAAAGCAAGAGATCTGGATGCATATGCCAGAGTATCTGCAAGGGCACTGGGATTTGAACTGGAAGAAATCGACAACTGGCAGTGCTGCGGTGGTGTATATCCACTTGGTTCTGATGAGATTGCCACAAAACTTTCTTCCGTCCGTGCTCTGAATGAGGCCAAAGAAAAAGGTCAGGATCTGGTAACTCTTTGTTCTGCCTGTCATCATGTGATCAAACGTGTCAATGATGATATGAAGAATGTAGAAGATATCCGTACCAGAGCAAACAACTACATGAAACTGGCAGAGCCATATGAAGGCGAGACTGAAGTGCTCCATTTTCTGGAAGTGCTCCGTGACCGTATCGGGTTTGATGAATTAAAGAAAAAAGTAGTGAATCCGTTAACCGGAAAGAAAATCGGCGCTTACTATGGCTGCCTGCTTCTTCGTCCGGGCAAGATCATGGCATTTGATAATCCGGAGAATCCAACCATTATCGAAGATTTCATCCGTGCCATCGGTGCTGAACCGGTTGTGTATCCATACCGGAACGAATGCTGCGGAGGATACATTTCTCTGAAAGAAAAAGACATGTCCAAAAACATGTGCAACAATATCATGGACAGCGCAGCAGGATTTGGTGCAGAGATGCTGATCACCGCCTGTCCACTGTGTCTGTACAACCTGAACAAGAGCGGAAACGGTAAACTGCCGGTTCACTACTTCACAGAACTTCTGGCAGAAGCTCTCGGAGTAAAAGAGGAAGCTCTGCAGACACTGACATCCGACAAGGAGGTGGCTGAATAATGAGTACCGAGAAAAAACAGGCAGAACTGATCAAAGAGATCAGTGGTGTGAATCCCCTGAAATGCATGAAATGCGGTAAATGTTCTGCTTCCTGCCCGTCTTTTAACGAGATGGATATCAAACCACATCAGTTCGTATCTTATGTAGCCAATGAGAACATCGAAGAACTGGTCAATTCTAAATCACTGTGGAAATGTCTCTCCTGCTTTGCCTGTGTAGAGCGTTGTCCGAGAGATGTAAAACCGGGTAAACTGATCGACGCAGCAAGACAGCTGGTAGTCCGCCAGAAAGGTCAGAATTATCTGACACCGGATGAGATTCCGGAGTTACTGGATCCGGAACTGCCGCAGCAGTTGTTAGTCAGTGCATTCAGAAGATATAGGAGGTAACCCTGGTGCAGAGAATAGGAGTATTTGTCTGTCATTGCGGAAGTAATATCGCAGCAACGGTAGACGTGAAAAGAGTAGCAGAGATGGCTCTTATGGAGCCGGGTGTTGTTCATGCAGAAGACTATCAGTATATGTGTTCCGAAGCCGGACAGGCCCTGATCGCAAAAGCGATCGAAGAAAAACAGCTGACAGGACTGGTAATCTGTTCCTGTTCCCCACGTATGCATGAGGCAACATTCCGGAAAGCAGCTGAGAGAGCCGGACTGAACCCATACATGGTAGAAATTGCCAACATCCGTGAACATTGTTCCTGGATCCATAAAGATATGGAAGAGGCAACAAAAAAAGCTGTGATCCTGATGAGAGCAGCAGTAGCAAAAGTAAACCTGAACACACCATTGCAGCCGGGCGAAAGCCTTGTAACAAAACGTGCACTGGTTATCGGTGGCGGTATCGCAGGTATCCAGACAGCTTTGGATATTGCAGATGCAGGTTATGAAGTAGATATCGTTGAGAAAGAGCCAAGTATCGGCGGAAGAATGTCCCAGCTGGACAAAACCTTCCCGACTCTGGACTGTTCTGCATGTATCCTGACACCAAAGATGGTGGAAGCTGCAGCTCACGAAAAAATTCATATTTATACATACAGTGAAGTAGAAAAAGTCTCTGGTTTCGTTGGTGACTTTACCGTAGATATCCGGAAAAAAGCAAGAAGCGTCAACATGGACAAATGTACCGGATGTGGCGTATGTCAGGAAAAATGTCCATCCAAGAAAGCACCGAGCGAATTCAACCGCGGTCTGAACAACAGAAGCGCGATCTACACACCATTTGCTCAGGCAATCCCGAACGTACCGGTGATCGACCGTGAACACTGTATCAAGTTCAAAACCGGAAAATGTGGTGTATGTTCCAAAGTATGTCAGGCAGGTGCGATCGACTACGATCAGAAAGACGAGATCGTAACAGAAAAATACGGCGCAATCGTCGTTGCCACCGGATTTGATATCATCAAACTGGACAACTACGATGAGTATGCATACAGCCAGAGCAAAGATGTCATCACCTCTCTGGAACTGGAACGTATCATGAACGCAGCAGGTCCGACAAGCGGCCATCTGGAACGTCTATCCGACGGAAAACCTCCGAAGGAAATGGTATTTATCCAGTGTGTGGGAAGCCGTTGTTCCGATGACAGAGGAAAGAGCTACTGCTCCAAGATCTGTTGTATGTACACCGCAAAACATGCGATGCTGATCCGTGATAAATATCCAGATGTCAATGTAACTGTCTTCTATATTGATGTGCGTACTCCTGGTAAGAACTTCGATGAGTTCTACCGCAGAGCCGTAGAACAGTATGGAGTAAATTATATCAAAGGTCAGGTAGGAAAAGTGATTCCGCAGCCAAACGGAAAACTGCTGGTACAGGGATCCGATCTGTTAGATAACAAACAGATCCTGAAAGAAGCAGATATGGTTGTTCTGGCAGCTGCCATCGAGCCGAACCCGGGTGTTCGTAAGATCGCAACCATGCTGACAGCAAGTATCGATACCAACAACTTCCTGACAGAAGCACATGCAAAACTCCGTCCGGTAGAGTCCCCGACCGCAGGTATCTTCCTGTCCGGTGTATGCCAGGGACCGAAAGATATCCCGGAAACTGTAGCACAGGCCGGCGCAGCAGCTGTCAAAGCCATCGGACTGCTGGCAAAAGACAAACTGATGACCAACCCATGTACCGCAAAACCGGATGAACTTCTGTGTAACGGATGTTCCACCTGTGCAAATGTGTGCCCTTACGGAGCAATCACATACGAAGAGAAAGAAATTAATGACCACGGTATCCGTGAAACCCGCCGTGTGGCTCAGGTCAACAGCGCACTGTGCCAGGGTTGTGGTGCATGTACCGTAGCCTGCCCATCCGGAGCGATGGATCTGCAGGGATTCTCTAACAGACAGATTATAGCGGAGGTAGATGCAATATGTCGATAGAAGCAAAAGAAGAATTCAGACCGAAAATTGTAGCGTTCTGCTGTAACTGGTGCAGTTATGCAGGAGCCGACCTGGCTGGAAGCAGCCGTCTTGGTTACCCGGCAGATGTAAAGATCATCCGTGTTCCATGTTCCTGCCGTGTCAACCCGATGTTCATCCTTCGTGCCTTCGAAAAAGGTGCGGACGGCGTGATCATGTGTGGATGTCATCCAGGAGACTGCCATTACAGCACCGGTAACTATTACGCAAGAAGACGTATGACACTGCTGTTCTCCATGCTCGACTATATCGGTGTGGAAAACGGACGTACCCGTGTAGAATGGGTATCAGCAGCAGAGGGTGTAAAATTCTCCACAACCATGAACGAGTTCGTGGAAAAGATCCATTCCCTTGGTAAGAACGTTAGATTGGAGGATATAAGATGCAGGAATTAATCAACCGTGCGAAAGAACTGCTGGCAGACGGAACAGTAGCCCGGGTTCTTGGCTGGAAAGCCGGAGACCTGCCTTACAATCCGGAACCTGCGTACTTTGAGACAGAAGAATCTCTGAAAGATTTCGTATACAACGGATTCTGCGGAGCAAACTTAAGCAAATATATGATCGAAGCTTCCAAACTGGAAGGAAAGACCATGGTATGTCTGAAACCCTGTGATACTTACAGCTTCAACCAGCTGATCAAAGAGCACAGAGTAGACAGAGACAAAGCCTACATCGTTGGTGTGGGATGTAAAGGAAAACTGGATATCGAAAAGATCAAAAAACATGGAATCAAAGGTATTCAGTCCATCCAGGGTGCCGAGATCACAGACGATGCCGAGACACTGACAATCCAGACTATCTACGGTGAGAAGACATGTGCTTACAAAGACGGTATGCTGGAAAGATGTCATGTATGTAAAGGCAAAGAACATCAGATCTATGACGAGATCATCGGCGAGTCCAAGGATACCAAAGATGCAGATCGTTTTGAAGAAGTAAGAAGAATCGAAGCTATGAGCCCAGAAGAAAAATTTGCTTTCTTCCAGAGCGAGCTGAGTAAATGTATCCGTTGTAACGCCTGCAGAAATGTATGTCCGGCATGCAGCTGCAGAAAATGTGTTTTTGACAGCAATAAATTTGACAGTTCCCAGAAAGCAAATGTGGACTCTTTTGAAGAGAAGATGTTCCATATCATCCGTGCTTTCCATGTAGCCGGAAGATGTACAGACTGTGGTGAGTGCAGCAGAGTATGTCCACAGGGTATCCCGCTTCACCTGTTCAACCGCAAATTTATCAAAGATATCGATGAACTGTATGGAGAATATCAGGCCGGTGAAGATACCGATTCCAAAGGACCGCTGACAAACTTCACATTTGACGATGCAGAACCGAGTATCGTAACAGAAAGGGGATAATGTATGTATAAGATAGCAAAAGAAAATCTGTCGGCATTATTCCAGAGTATTGCCGAGAGTCAGGAATTATATCTGCCGGTAGAAGTAAGCGGACAGGTGAATTATAAAGCATGGACTCCGGATGCAAAAGTATCCCTGGAGACCCTGAAAACAGTAAAATCTCCCAAAGACGCATTCTTCCCACAGAGTGAAAATCTGTATACTGTACAGAGAGACGGAAAGAAACTGAGCATCCAGCCGGAAGCGCTGAAAGAGCAGAATTTTGTAGTATTTGGTATGAAAGCCTGCGATATCCAGGGCGTGAAAGTTCTGGATAACGTATTCTTAAGTGATCCTGTCGACAGCTTCTACGCTGCAAGAAGAGAACACGGAACCATCGTTGCCATGGCATGTCATGAGCCGGAAGAATCCTGCTTCTGTAAAGTATTCGGCATCGACTGTGCAGAACCTGCAGCAGATGTAGCTACCTGGATGGTAGACGGCGAACTGTACTGGAAAGCCCTGACTGACAAGGGTGAGGCACTGACCAAAGCAGTAGAAAGCCTCCTGACAGAAGCTGACGGCACAGATGCGAAAAACTGGAAACAGAAAAAACCGCTATTCGTGCGATCGTAGAAAAACTGCCATATTCCGATCTGTCTCTGGAAGGATGGAACGGAGATGCACTGACAGAAAAGTTCAACTCCCCTGTATGGGAAGAACTGTATAAACCATGTCTGGCATGTGGTACCTGTACCTTCGTATGTCCGACCTGCCAGTGTTACGATATCAAAGATTATGACACCGGACATGGTGTACAGAGATACCGCTGCTGGGATTCCTGTATGTACTCTGATTTCACCATGATGGCTCATGGAAATAACCGTACCAGCCAGCTGCAGAGATTCCGTCAGAGATTCATGCATAAACTGGTATACTATCCGGCAAACAACAACGGCATGTACTCCTGTGTGGGATGTGGCCGCTGCGTGGAAAAATGTCCGGCATCCTTAAATATTGTAAAAGTTATCAAAGCATTTGAAAAACAGGGAGGTGACAAATAATGAGCGAATGTACCTGTCATAAAAATTACACGCTGGATACCCTGATCCCTAAAGTTGGTATCATCACAGATATCCGTCAGGAGACACCGGATGTAAAGACATTCCGTGTCAATGCACCGGACGGAGGAAAATTATTTGAACATATGCCGGGACAGTGTGCCATGGTATGTGCACCGGGTGTAAGTGAAGGTATGTTTTCCATTACTTCTTCACCGACCAATAAAGAGTACCAGGAATTCAGTATTAAGAAATGTGGTATGCTTACTGACTACCTGCACAGCCTGCAGGTAGGTGATGAGATCACAGTCCGCGGACCGTACGGAAACCATTTTCCGGTAGAAACCGAATTAAAGGGTAAAAACCTGCTGTTTATCGCCGGCGGTATCGGTCTGGCACCACTTCGTTCTGTAATCAACTACGTACTGGATAACCGTGAGAACTACGGAACTGTAGATATCCTTTACGGATCCCGTTCCGCTGACGATCTGGTTCAGTTAAAAGAGATCCAGGAAGTGTGGATGAAAGCAGAAGGCGTAAACGTATATCTGACCATCGACCGTGAACAGGAAGGCTGGGACGGTCATGTAGGATTTGTTCCGACTTATCTGAAAGAGATCGGATTCGACACTGACAAAGTAGCTCTGGTCTGCGGACCGCCAATCATGATCAAATTTGTTCTGGCTGGTCTTCAGGAAATGGGATTCACCAAAGAACAGGTGTACACAACCCTGGAGCTTCGTATGAAATGTGGTGTTGGTAAATGCGGACGTTGCAATATCGGATCCAAGTACGTATGTAAAGACGGCCCGGTATTCCGCTTTGATGAAATCGACGAATTACCTAACGAGTATTAAGAAAGGACTGGTACCGACAAATGGAAAAAATGGTAAATGTATATTTTTTCGGTAAAAAATATAGTGTGCCTGCAGAACTGACAATTATGACAGCTATGGAGTATGCCGGTTACACTCTGAAAAGAGGATGTGGATGCCGTCATGGTTTCTGCGGAGCCTGCGCAACAATCTACAGAATCAAGGGTGACAATGAGCTGAAAACCTGTCTGGCCTGTCAGACACAGGTTCAGGAAGGCATGTATGTGGCAAGTATCCCATTCTTCCCGACTGATAAGAGAACATACGATATCGAAGAAATCAAACCGAATGCTCAGATCATGATGGAACTGTATCCGGAAATCTACAGCTGTATCGGATGTAACGCATGTACAAAAGCATGTACACAGGATCTGAATGTTATGCAGTATATCGCATACGCACAGAGAGGTGAACTGGAGAAATGTGCAGAAGAATCCTTTGACTGTGTAAGCTGCGGATGCTGTTCTGTAAGATGCCCGGCTGGTATTTCTCATCCGATGGTAGGTCTTCTGGCAAGACGTCTCACAGGAAAATATATTGCACCGGAAGCAAAACATCTGACAAAGAGAGTGGAAGAGATTCACGAAGGTGCTTACGATGACCTGATCGAGAAGATCATGCAGAAACCGATCACAGAAATGGAAGAACTTTACAACAACAGAGATATTGAGAAATAGGAGGGCGTAAAATATGTATGCACCATATCCGGAAAATATGATGGAATCTATCAAAAAGGTAGAGGCTACAAGAGCACAGCGTATGGCAACAGAGCCAAGACGTCTGACAGCAGACGAAAAAGACGCTCTTTTGAAAAAATTCCATCCAGATTATAACCCAGACGCATTTGCTGAGATCAAAGTTGGACCGAACAAAGGTCAGAAAGCTCCTCTGGAGCTGGCTGATATGCTTCATTCCACAAGCCGCCTGATGACTGACAATGTAGATCTTACAAAAGTAGACTACGATGTAGATGTACTTGTTATCGGTGGTGGTGGAGCAGGTTCTTCCTGTGCTATCGAAGCACACAAAGCAGGTGCAAACGTAATGATCGTTACAAAACTGCGTATTGGTGATGCCAACACCATGATGGCTGAAGGCGGAATCCAGGCAGCAGACAAAGAAAACGACTCACCGGTACAGCATTATCTGGACTGTTTCGGTGGCGGACATTTTGCTGCAAAACCAGAACTGGTAAAAAGACTGGTTATGGAAGCTCCGGATGCTATCAAATGGCTGAACGAGCTGGGTGTTGAATTTGACAAACAGGCAGACGGAACTATGGTAACTACCCATGGTGGCGGAACTTCCAGAAAGAGAATGCATGCTGCAAAGGACTACTCCGGAGCAGAGATCATGCGTACTCTGCGTGATGAAGTAATCAACCGTGCAATCCCGGTTGTTGAATTTACATCAGCAGTAGAACTGATCAAAGATGAAAAAGGTCAGGTTGCAGGAGCTGTTCTTCTGAACATGGAAACAGGTGACTACTCTGTTGCAAGAGCAAAAACAGTAGTTATCGCAACCGGTGGTGCAGGAAGAATGCATTATCAGGGATTCCCGACATCCAACCATTACGGTGCAACTGCCGATGGTCTGGTTCTGGGATACAGAGCAGGTGCTGCCCTGTTATATCAGGATTCTATCCAGTATCATCCGACAGGAGCAATCTACCCGTCACAGATTCTTGGTGCACTGGTAACTGAAAAAGTTCGTTCCGTTGGTGCACAGCTGGTTAATGCAAACGGTGAAGCTTATATCCATCCGCTGGAGACTCGTGATGTCAATGCATCCGGTGTTATCCGCGAGTGTGAAGAAGGCCGTGGCGTAGATGTTCCGGGCGGAGCAAAAGGTGTATGGCTGGATACTCCTATGATCGAGATCCTTGGTGGTGAAGGCACCATTGAGAAGAGAATCCCGGCTATGTTCCGTATGTATATGAACTACGGTATCGATATGAGAAAAGTTCCGATCCTGATCTACCCGACACTGCATTATCAGAACGGTGGTCTGGAAATCACAGGAGACGGATTCACAAAAGAAATCCCGAACCTTCTGGTTGCCGGAGAAGCTGCAGGCGGAATCCACGGAAGAAACAGACTGATGGGTAACTCCCTTCTGGATGTTATCGTATTCGGTAGAAACGCAGGTAAGAAAGCAGCTGCAAAATGCAAAGATGTTGAACTGGGTGAGATGAACCTGGATCACGTAAAAGCGTATGATGAGGAACTGAAAGCAGCCGGTGTTGAAACAGATCACGTTTCTCCGCTACTGCTTCCACATTATGCAAGACACGAAAGATAAGAAACAGACAGGTAAGAAGGCATACCAGACGAGGGGAAACTCTCGTCTGGTTACCGATACAGGACATTTCAGAGAAATAGAAGATTTTGCCGATCAGACTATTATCTCTGGTTCAGAAGAATAAAAAGGAGTGGAGTGGAATGCGAGAGATAGACGTAAAGCAGATCACTGATGTAGTGGAAAAGCTTTGTATCGAAGCAAATGAGCATCTTCCGGAAGATGTAAAATGCGCGATCAAAAACTGCCGTGCCTGTGAAGACGGTGAGATTGCAAAAGGAGTTCTGGACAATATCATCGAGAACTTTGAGATCGCAGACAATGAATGTGTACCGATCTGTCAGGATACCGGTATGGCCTGTGTTTTCCTGGAAATCGGTCAGGACGTACATATGGTAGGCGGAGATCTGGCAGATGCTATCAATGAAGGAGTTCGCCGCGGATATGACAAAGGATATCTGAGAAAATCCGTAGTAAAAGATCCTGTTCGCCGTGGAAACACCGGTGATAATACACCGGCTATGATCTATACAGAGATCGTTCCGGGAGAAAATATCAAGATTACCGTAGGACCGAAAGGATTCGGAAGCGAAAACATGAGTGCGATCCGTATGTTCAAACCTTCTCACGGTCTGCAGGGAATCAAGGATTTTATTATTGAGACAGTTGAAACAGCAGGTCCTAACCCATGCCCGCCGATGGTAGTCGGTGTTGGTATCGGCGGAACTTTTGATAAAGCAGCCCTTCTGGCCAAGAAAGCTCTGATGAGACCACTGGATTCCTCCAATCCGGATCCGTTCTATGCAGATCTGGAAAAAGAAATGCTGGAGAAAATCAATGAACTGGGTATCGGACCACAGGGATTTGGCGGAAAGACAACAGCAATCGGACTGAATATCGAGACCATGCCTACCCATATCGCAGGTATGCCATGTGCCATCAATATCAACTGTCATGTAACCCGTCACAAAACGGAGGTGATCTAATATGGCTAAGAAGATAACACTGCCTCTTACAGAGGAACTGGCAAAAACACTTCACGCAGGAGATCAGGTACTGTTAACAGGTACAATCTATACCTCCCGTGATGCAGGACACAAGAGAATGTGTGAAGCACTGGCAAAAGGAGAGAAGATTCCTTTTGATCCCACAGATGCTACCATCTACTATGTAGGACCGACACCTGCAAAACCAGGTCAGGTTATCGGATCTGCCGGACCGACTACCAGTGGCCGTATGGATGCTTATGCACCGACTATGATGTCTGTTGGTGCCCGTGGAATGATCGGTAAAGGTGCCCGTCTGCCGGAAGTAGTAGACGCAATGAAAAAATACAGTGGAGTATACTTTGGTGCCATCGGAGGAGCAGGCGCTCTTCTGGCAAAATGTATCAAAAAAGCAGAACTGATTGCTTACGAAGATCTGGGAGCAGAAGCACTGCGTAAGCTGTATGTGGAAGATATGCCGCTGGTTGTTATCATCGACAGTGAAGGAAACAACCTGTACGAAGAGGGAAGAGCGGAATATTTAAAAGAAAAAATAAATAACTGAAAAGAAATGGAGAAATACTACGATGGATATGGAAATGATTACTGACCTGATGGAAGCCGTGATGATTCTTTGCTTCGGACTGTCCTGGCCGATTTCCATCCGGAAATCATGGGTTTCCAGAACTGCGAAAGGAAAGAGCCTTTTCTTTGAGTGCTTTATCTGGATCGGTTATGTATTCGGTATCGCTCGCAAATTCATGCAACTCGGCATGGGCGTAGAGACCAGTTGGCTGTTTTATCTTGCATGGTTCTTCTATTTTCTAAATATAGCTGAAATTACGATCGACATAATTCTTTACTTTAGAAATTTAAAATTAGATAAAGAACGCGACGCAAAACAGGCATAAACAATGTAGACTGCTGTCGGAACACAGTATCAAAGTGTTCCGGCGGCAGTTTTTTTGCGCCCTTTCAGACTCCATCCGAAAAAATGCGACAAAAGTCAGAAAATGTCGTTGAAAATAAAACAGTTTCATGGAAATGAAGATTTTTATTTTAGTTGCAGAAAGATAAAATAATAGAAAAACAGGAACGCACAAAAGCGCAAAGGAGGAGAAAAAGTATGGGAGAATTAACACATAAAGCGACACGAGCCGCATTCGGGAAGGCGATTGAGCTGACCTTAAAACACGTGGAAAAAGACAGAGAAAAAGGGCTTTTACAGCTGGTAGATCTGACAGAAAAATTCATGGGAGATAATTTCCCATCAGAATCATATGAAGGAGCAAGAAACCTGATTCGGGATCCGGAGTCCAAGTGGATGCAGTATGTGAACCGTGCACTGGATGAGATCCATCCGAACGTGATCAAACAGACGGCATTGAATCTTGGCTTTGAAGCGGCATTTCACGGAACAAAAACGATCCGTGCGATGCGAGAGACACATCAGTGCAATATTCCGTGGCTGATCCTGATGGATCCAACCAGCGCCTGCAACCTGCACTGCACCGGCTGCTGGGCTGCAGAGTACGGTCACAAACTGAATCTGTCTTATGAAGATCTGGACCGGATCATCACACAGGGAAAAGAACTGGGTATTTATTTTTATATGTATACAGGCGGCGAGCCTCTGGTGCGGAAAGCGGATATCATTAAATTGTGTGAAAAACATTACGACTGTGAATTCCATGCATTTACCAACGGTACCCTGGTAGATGATGCCTTCTGTGAGGAGATGCAGCGGGTAGGAAACCTGTCTCTGTCGATCAGCCTGGAAGGTTTTGAGGAAGTCAACGACCTCAGAAGAGGAGTGGGTGTTTACGATAAAGTCATGGCAGCCATGGACAAGTTAAAGAGCCACGGACTGATCTTCGGAACATCGATCTGTTATACAAGTAAAAATATCGAGACGGTAACCTCCGATGAATTCCTGGATATGATCATCGAAAAGGGATGTCGCTTCACCTGGTATTTCCACTATATGCCGGTTGGAAACGATGCTGCTGTGGATCTGCTTCCAACAAAAGAACAGAGAGAATATATGTATCACAGAGTCCGCGAGATCCGTGGTGCTACAGGAGGCAAACAGATTTATGCCATGGATTTCCAGAACGACGGAGAATTCGTGGGTGGCTGTATCGCTGGAGGAAGAAACTACTGTCATATCAATGCCAATGGAGATGTGGAACCGTGTGTATTTATCCATTACTCTTCTGCAAATATCAAAGAAGTGTCCCTGTTAGAAGCACTGAAACAGCCGTTGTTTATGGCTTACCGGGATCATCAGCCATTTAATAACAATCACCTGCGACCATGTCCGATGCTGGAGAATCCGGAGATCCTGCAGGAGATGGTAGAACAGACCGGAGCAAAATCCACCGATCTGCAGTCCCCGGAGACTGTAGAACATCTCTGCGGAAAGTGTGCGGACTACGCCTGTCAGTGGAAAGAAGCCGCAGACAAACTGTGGGAAGAGCACCCGTATGTTCACAAAGGCTACAGTAATTACAAGAAAAAATAAGTAAAAATTTCCATAGACAATCTTTTTGTGTTAAAATAAGCCGAAAGGATAACACGGGGAGAGACGTCTATGGAACGAAAAGGAGAAGCAACGAAACATCAGCTGGCGGAAAGCTTTAAAGAACTGATGTTGAAAGGCTCATTTGATAAAATTACCATTCGGATGATAACAGAGCAGGCGGGAGTGATCCGGCCTACTTTTTATAACTATTTTCAGGACAAATATGAAGTGATGGAGTGGCTTCTGGAAGAAGAGGTCTTCCGGCCGGTTTTTGAGATGGTGGAAGACGGGATGGAACGGGAAGCAATCTATCTGCTGTTTCGGAAGATGGAGAAAGATCAGCAGTATTATCAGAAAGCGTTTGAGGTCACCGGACAGAACGGGTTTGAAGAGATTCTGGCAGGCAAGCTTCGCAAGCTGATCAGACAGATGATGAAAAATCATAAGATCACACTTCAGAAATTGGAAGGTCTGAGAGATATCAATATCTTTCTGGAATTTCATACACTTACGGTAGTCAATGGCTTAAAATACTGGCTGACCAGCCGGGAAGTACATATGAGCGCGGACGAAGCACTGGAATTTTACCGGTTTTTGATGTCCCATCCGATTCTGGATGTGGTAGGACAGGTGGAGGATTATACAGAGCAGGAACAGACAGAGGGCTGACGGTATGAGTGAATTACAGGACTGGAAAAGAGATGGATTCCGGGGCGAGAAAATGATCGTGCTGCCGACGGAGTCTTTTCAGGATTATGTAGAACATCCATTGGTAAGGAGGCTGTATCTGACGGATGTGGGAATATTTCCCCGCGCGGAATATCATTTCAGAGAACGAAAAGACGGAAGTTGAAGTTCCGGAAGAATGGCTTTCCGTATGTGTAAGATTATACTTTCACAGTGCATATCATGATGCAAAAATATATGTAAATGGCGAACTGGCAGGAGAACATAAGAATTCCGGATATACACCTTTTACAGTAAATATTTCTGAATACATAAAAGAGGGAAAAAATATAATTACGGTAGAAGCAGATAATCGTTTTTCGCCGGATATGCTTCCGGTAAATCGAAGCTTTGACTGGGCGAACGATGGAGGAATAATTCGTCCGGTAGAACTTTGGGTAACCGGAAAGCAATATATAAAGGAACTGACAATTACAGCAAAACCGGTAATCCTTGAAAAAGAAGGCTCTCAGATAAAAATAACCTGCAGAAACAATTTACCGAGTTATACAGTTCAGGGATACAGTCTTCTGGTTCTTGACAAAGAAAACAAGAAGGAGATCCGGATACCAAAGCTACTCCCGGGCATGAGTTGGACAACGATTCTGGAAAAAGGGGATGTTACGGTTCAGATCTTACGGCCGAATGGTGAGATTGTGGTAGAAAAATAAAATTATGGGATGGAAAGTCCTGATTAAAGATTAAGATGTGATATTCATGAATAAAAAGGAACTTGCAATGCCTGAATTGAAACAGTCGAGACTGTGAGAAAAAGTCTGTAAATAAGATTCTTCTATGATATGCAAGAGTGGCAAGCCTGAAAATCAGGCTTCTCACCCTTGTTTTATATATAACAGTTGTTGAATGGCATGTCAAGAGCAGGCGGTTTTCCGCCCGTCTTATTCGCCTGTTTATTCGTTACTCTGGGAGGCGTC
>ENA-OQHF01000141-OQHF01000141.1-human-gut-metagenome-genome-assembly--contig:-NODE-141-length-45401-cov-5.593166_pt1 | contig 45401 bp, 52 predicted proteins | sample MGYA00242559_ERZ504709 | MGnify/ENA primary metagenome ERZ504709 (study PRJEB26092, sample SAMD00036203) | human gut metagenome | host: Homo sapiens | study: EMG produced TPA metagenomics assembly of... | reverse complement strand
CCTGTTCCTTTTTTCTGTAAAAGAAACCATCCCGGTTCCGGAACGCAGAACTTTGATTCCGGCAGATTTCTGATGCACGAAAATGATAATCCGGATTTTATAATCAGACAGTGGAGGTACTATTATGACAGATCAGAGATCAGAAGCTGCTTGAAAGACAGCGTACTTTTTTTCAACAGGGAAAACATCTTCCCGTTTACCTTTCGTCTCAGACAGCTTGAAAAGCTGAAAAGATCCATCCAAAAAAATGAACCCCTTCTCCGGCATGCACTGAAAAAGGATCTTGGAAAAAGTAATATGGAAAGTTATATGTGTGAGATCGGGCTGACGCTCTCCGAGCTTTCATGGATGCAGCGTCATGTCAGATCCCTGGCAAAAAAACCGAACTGCACCAACGCCTCTCTCCCAGTTTGCCGCCCACAGCTACCGTTCTCCCATCCCATATGGGACGGTTCTGATCATGAGTCCGTGGAATTATCCGCTCCTGCTGACTTTGGAGCCGCTGATCGATGCCATTGCCGCAGGAAATACCGTCATCCTGAAGCCAAGTGCCTACGCTCCTGCCTCACTTGCCATGATCAAAGAAATCATCGAAACCACTTTCCCGGCAGATTATATTTCCGTCATTGATGGAGGACGTACAGAAAATCAGGCATTGCTCCGCCAGAAGTTTGACAAGATCTTTTTTACCGGAAGCAAGGCTGTCGGAAAGGAAGTTCTGCGGCATGCCGCAGAGAATCTGACCCCTGTTACATTGGAACTGGGTGGAAAAAGTCCTTGTATCGTTGACTCCACCGCAAAAATCCCACTTGCTGCCAGACGTATTGTTTTTGGAAAATTTTTAAACTGCGGACAGACCTGCGTTGCACCCGATTATATCCTGTGCCATCATTCGGTCCGGCAAAAATTGGTTGCTGCGATCCGGCATGAAATCCAGATTCAGTTTGGAGAGAGTCCGTTACTGAACCCGGATTATGGCAAGATCATCAATGCAAAGCATTTTCAGCGACTTTCTGAACTCCTTGATCCTGAAAAGATCGTCTGTGGAGGGAACACCGATGCGGCAACTCTTCGTATTGAACCTACTGTTATGGCCGATGTTACCTGGGAAGATGCTGTTATGGAAGAAGAAATCTTCGGACCGCTCCTTCCGATTCTGACCTATGACACTTTGGAGGAAGTAATCCGTACTGTAGAATCACATCCACATCCGCTGGCTCTTTATTTTTTCAGTGAAGATAAAACCGCACAGAAAAAGCTTCTTCGCTCCTGCCGTTTCGGTGGCGGCTGCATCAACGATACCGTAATTCATCTGGCAACCAGTTCCATGCCATTTGGCGGCATAGGTGAGAGCGGAATGGGATCTTACCATGGAAAAACCGGTTTCGAAACTTTCAGTCATTTCCGGAGTATTGTGGACAAAAAGACCTGGATGGATCTTCCGATCCGGTATCAGAAATATACGCAGAAAAAAGAAAAGCTACTGCGGTTATTCCTGCAATAGCTCTCTCCTTTTTCTATCTTTTCCATATAAATTTTCTGCCTGGTTCATATTCTTTCGACAGAAGATGGATCAAAAATTCTTCTGTCGAAGCCAGCCCTGCGATCACGCATGTAATTTCACAATACCTCAGTGCAAAATCCTGCACAAGCATATACGGCAGACAGAAGACACAAAAACCTGTCGCCTTGTTCAGGATCGTATGCAGTGACGCAAACCGGTGATACCGCACAGCGGCTGTAACATAGGAGCAGGCACGGATCACCAGTACCGCACCGATACAATACCATATCCACACCGGAAGCACTTCCAGCAGAATCGGGAAAAATTTTACAATCATCACCGCATAAAAAATCAGATCTGCAATACTGTCCAACCTTGCCCCAAACTCACTGGTACTGTTCGTCGCTCTTGCGATCGTTCCATCCAGCACATCCGTTATTCCGCAGAATGTATAAAGAAGATAAAAAGGCAGTGTCAGCGGCCGGATCAGTAAAAGTCCGACAGTTCCCACGATCCTTAACATTGTGCAGATGTTCGGTGGTGTCAGTAATTTTTCTTTCATAAACCTTCTCCTCATTTCCATGTATCCTGTTCTTTACTTTCTGTCAGTATTTTATAAAATTTATTTTAACAGATACAGCAGTTCTTCAAAGCAGATCCCATCTGCCAGAGGGATCTCCAGTTCCACTGACCTCTGAATGCATTTTCCGATAAACCCGGATGCCTTTCTCACTGATTCAGTCAGCCCGGTTCCATTGACCGCATCCGCTGCAATGATCGCTGCAAAAATATCGCCGGTTCCCGAACGAGGACTTCCGATTTTTTCCGTCTGGATCATCTCATACCCTGCTCCCTTTTCGTAACAGAGATTTGCTACATGATTTTTCTTCTCAATCCCGGTGATCACTACTTTCGCCGGTCCTGAACCGGCAATCTGCTCTGCCAGCCGCTCCAGTTCTCCGCTACTCCATTCTTCCTTATATTGCGTACCGGTAAGAAGACAGGCTTCTGTCACATTCGGTACAACAATATCTGCATACTGCACAACTTCACTCATCTTCCGGCACATTTCTTCCGTATAGGTTGCATACCGCTTTCCACCGTCTCCCATAACCGGATCGACTACGACCGTTGTATCTTTTTCTTTAAAAGTGTGTATAAACTCACCGACAATCCTGATCTGCTCTTCTGAACCCAGGAACCCGGTACAGATTCCCTGAAATTTAAGTCCCAGTTTCTTCCACTCTTCAATATACGGTTCCATCTCTGCCGTATAATCTGTGCAGTAAAAAGAATCATAAGCTGTATGATCCGAGAAGATTGCTGTCGGAACAGCACAGCACTGTACTTTCATCATGGAAATAACCGGAAGCTGCACTGCGATCGAGCATCTGCCAAATCCCGTAAAATCATTGATCAGTGCAATCTTTTTCTGTTGATTATGATTCTGCTGCTTTTGATCCTGCATCTTTTTCCTCCGTCTTTCCTTTTTTGACACCCTTTGCATTCGGATAAATTTTCTTCATCTTCACATCATCATAATGCTCATCCGTCCAATGCTCCCATCTGGTTTCCGCCCTGATCCCTTTTTTTCTTTCATCATACCGCACTAAAGCCATACAGGAAACCATGATATTACAGCACATAAATACAAGCAGTCCCCAGGTTATGATCTTTCCGACCTTTCTGGGAATCCGTTCAATCCATTTTTCCAACGGTGGATACAGACTTTTAAACCATACTACTGCAGCAATCCCCCAGAAGAAACAGTAAAGAAGATTGATCCTGCCACCTAAATTAAATGGAATATTGCTGTAATCCCAAAAGACTTTTCCGAAAAAAATCTCGGTAAATACACTGCACAGATACTCATACGCACCACCAAGCAGTGTTCCTATAATAAATAAAAAGGTATTACTGCGGTCTTTATATTTATAGAGCAATGCTGTTACCAGTGCGATTGCCAGACCCCATACAATACTGAATGGCCCCCATACCACACTGCTCCGGCTCATCCATACCCCCATCGTGATCCGGCAAAAAATTGTCTCCGTAATGTCACCTAAAAATGCCCCGATAATAAAAAGTAATACAATCTTATAAAATCCACATCCGACCGCAAATGCATTCCTTTTTTCTGCTGCCTTTTCTTCGGTTTTCCGTACACTCGGATAGGCTTTCTTCACACGCCTTTCGACCCGTTCTGAAATCCAGGAGCTTAATCTTGCACTCAGCTTATCAATCTGTGCATCCGTTTCTTCCCACTGCTTCGGATTTCTGCTGGCCCCTGTCAGCAGCATAAAAGATGCAAAAACATCCACACACAGGAACAGCAGCAACACCAGGATCAATATCTTCATCACAAGCTCCGGGAGAAGATGCAGCAAATCCAGACTCAGCATATTGCCCCACCGGACAGCGATATACCCCAGTCCGCCCCAGACCAGAGATGCCGGAAGACAGATATATCCATCCAGATTCCACTTCACATTGGAATAGTCCCACCAGCGTTCTTTAAAGATCCGCTCCATCAGATGCCCGCCGATCCACTCTACAACCGTAGCATAAACTGCTGCAAAAAGAAAAAGCCAGAATCCCGTCAGTTCCTGCAGTCCCACAGTCATAAGAACAGCCGTAAATCCGTACATCACACAGTACGGACCATTCACAAGTCCCCGGTTTGCGAATTTTTTCTGTTTCAATGTGGCCAGAACAGTTTCCAGTATCCATCCGCCAAAAGAATACAGGAAGAAAAGCCATAATAGTTCATAGATCGTATAGTGATTCAAATCGTTCTCCTCTTTCGTTTCATTTTCTGTTTATTTTTGTACATTTTTTCATCCGCTCTCTGAAGCAGTGCGTCCAGATCACGGTCTGTCCCATCCGTCCACGCATATCCGACTGCCGCTGAAACTATCTTTCGAGGTGATGTCTCTGTACGGACGCTGAGACAGACTGCCGCAACTGCCAGGCACAATACAATCACCAGAGCTGTAGATTTCACCTTTTTCATGTTGCTTTTCCTCTTGTTCGTTGAATAAGCCACGCTTCTTCCTGCTTGCTAACGCTTATTATACCATGATCGGCACCTTTGGTGCCTGAAGCTGCTTCGCAGCGATCATGATCGCCATTCGCCGCTCACACTGAAAAAGCTGTGCTTTCTCCTGCTCGCTAATGCTCATTATATCATCTTTCATGGTTTTGGCAAATTTATTATTTCTACCGATTTTGCCACATGTTCATCCATCCCTGCAGCAAATGCTTCATTCCTGTCCTCCTCGAATGCATTCGCAGTCATGACGATCACCGGTATAGACGCTTTCTTCTGATCTCTTAACTTTCGAATCTGTCTCGTTGCATCGTACCCATTCATCCTCGGCATCTGCACATCCATTAAAATCAGATCATAATATCCATACATCCTCAATGCTTCTGCATTCATATGAACAATCCGATGACCAGGCAGAGTATACGCCATCACTCCACAGCTTTGAACATCCAGCAGTTCTTTATAATAGTCCTGTTGCAGGAGATGCTCCTTTCTGAGCGTCTGATTCATTTCTGCAAACCGCCGTTCAGCAATCTTGTCCTTGTTATCCGCTCCAATCTCCAAAAAGAAAAGCCATACTCTGCATTTCTTCTATGCAAAGTACAGCTTTTATCTGCAATAGATCTTCTTTAGGGGATGTGAAAAACTCGATTGAGTTTTTTTGCATCCCCCTTTTCTTGCTCTTACCGGAGTAATCCACTTTCCTTGAGCAAAATTTCCAGATCGGTTCCTTCCACAGCTTTTATTACTTTCTTTAAGACTACCTTTTCCTTGAGAGAAAGCGGAAGTTCATCAATCGGTTTTTTATCAACTGCGTAATATGCAGCACGCAGCAATTCACGTACATCGTACTTCGAGCCCCACACCTCCGGAACACCACGATCTACGTTCATAAGTGTGTAAACTGCTTCCATACCTGTACGGATGGAGTATTCTGTCGTAAAAATAGTGTCTCTCGGTGTCTCCGCAAACTGTCCCAGGAATGCAAAATTGACAGCACCTTCCGGAACAACAAGCGGACGATCACTTTCTTTTCTTGGCTGGAAGAAAGCATTGATGTATGGCATGAAGCAGGTTGTTGTATTGCAGCGATTTTTTGCCCAATCGTCAATCTGATCTGTCGGGACGCCAATGTGATAAAGCCACTCACGGCAAACTTCTTCACCTGTACAATCCCGCATTGCCTTCTTTACATAATTTCCTTCTTTATTCGTTGTAAGTGCATATACCCAGATCAAAACCGTATTTTTATCCTGTGCTTTAAACTGCGGCTGACGATTGATTGTCCATGAAAGATACCAGTTATCGGTACTATCCTTCACTGTCACAATTCCTCCGGTTGTTACTTTTCCTTCTCTCGGATCACGCTTGCAAATGCTGATAATCTTCTGGATAATCTCTTCATCCGAGGTTTCCACAGTTGCACTCATCCAGTTTGTTGCTTCAAAATCGTCGCAGAATTTATCCGGATTACCATACTCACCATTCTTTGCCTGTGCAGCAATATTCTTCCACAAATCCCACGATTCGCCTGTACCGTTTTTAATCAGGCTCAAATCCGGTGCTGTATTCTGATCTCCATAGCAGGAAGTATCTGTACAGCATCCATTTGTTATAAAGACCAGATCATCCTCAATCAAATCAATTGTACCCGGTTTTCCAGCCTTTTCATATATAATCTGTGTGGCAGTTTTTTTACCATTTTCATCTTTGATGACAACATTTTTGACATCCATGCCATATTCGACTGACACACCATGGCTTTCGAGATATTTTACAAGCGGAAGAATCATGCTCTCGTATTGATTGTATTTCGTAAAGCGGAGTGCGGAAAAATCCGGAAGTCCATCAATATGATGGCAGTATCTGCACAAATACCGTTTCATTTCCAGTGCAGATGACCATCTTTGAAATGCAAACATAGTCTGCCAGTATAGCCAGAAATTCGTGTCCCAGAAGGAATCCGGCAATATCTCACTGATTTTCTTATCCTCCAAATCCTTTTCCGGTGTCATAAACAACTTTGACAATGCCAGGGCTGAATCCTTATCAAGTGTAAATTTCTTATCTGTATGTGCATCCTGCCCGCATTTCTCAGAAGCCCTGCAAAGGGAGTAATTCGGATCATGCTTGTTTAACCAATAATACTCATCCAAAACAGAGACGCCCGGTGTCTCTATCGAAGGAACATCACGGAACATATCCCACATACATTCAAAATGGTTGTCCATTTCTCTTCCGCCACGCATATAGAAACCTTTTCGGACATCCTTTCTTCCATCGCAGCTGCCCCCGGCAAGATCCAGTTTCTCAAGGAGATGAATGTGCTCTCCCTTTACCTGCCCATCTCTCACCAGATAAAAAGCGGCTGAAAGCCCCGCTAATCCTGTTCCAATGATATATGCTGATTTCCGGTCAGCACCCTCCGGTTTTTCCGGTCTTGCAAATGCTTCATAAGTTCCTGCTGAATAATACATAATAAAAACCCTCCTTTTTGTTTAAACTGTGTCGTTTTCTTTGTTTCCATATGCACAGTATATCCACAAAATCTTTTTCCTACTATGCACAAAAAAAGAGAACTGTCATAGAAAGCGACAATCCTCTTACATTGCATCCATATACGACAAACCACAAGATTTGTCGTAATCAGCTCCTGTTCAGTTTTGCATTATTCAATGCATGTGCGAAAGATCCTTGAATCAATGCATTTAATCTTTCTATGATCTGTTTCGGATCCTCCTTCATTCCCTTATCAATCCATTCTAATACCAGACCAACAAACCCATATTTGTAAAAATCTGCAATGAATGCTTTATCCTCTTCCCGCACGACCATATCTGCCGCTTTTTCTTCGAGTACATTATATATTAGCTGATACGTTACTTTATACAAATAACGGTAAATATATCCTCGCGGAGCATTATGATAGATGTTGACAACAAAAGGTTCGTCCTTTTTCAGTAGATGAAATATTGCCAGAAATCCTTCCTGCCACGTATCATATGTTTATTCTGTTTCAGAACATGATCTGCATCTGTTTCACAAATCCATTCAATCAACTCATATATATCATGAAAATGATAATAAAAAGTCTGACGGTTTATCCCACACTTTTCCGTAATGTCATTGATTGTTATTTTATCAATTGATTTTTCTAATAATAATTCCTTAAACGCAAATGCGATTGCAAACTTTGTCGTTGCCTTGCTCATGCTACCTGATCCCCCTATTCTTTACTTATATATTTTACCGTCATTGGGTGATTTTTGCAAATTCAAATTATTGTGGATTGTCTTCATGAAACAGATGATTGGACGGATCCTGAAGTCTGGAAGAAAGCCAACCCATCTCTCGGCATCACGGTTGGGATGGATAAGGTAGAGGCCGCCTGCGAATCTGCCAAGCAGAATCCCGGTGAAGAAAATTCATTCAGACAGTTGCGACTGAACCAGTGGGTGAAGCAGGCTGTGCGCTGGATGCTATGAAGCTGACACTGGAACAAAGGCTGGCCCACAGCGGTCATCCAGTACTCCTCTGGATGATGGATAACATTTATATCCGTACTGATCCTGCTGGCAATGTAAAAGCAGACAAAGAAAAATCCACAGAAAAAATCGACGGTGCAGTTGCCACGATTATAGGACTTGACCGTGCGATCCGCTGTGGAAATAATACCGGTGCTTCTGTCTATGATGACAGAGGGATCTTATTCCTATAACCCCTGCATACTTTACCTTATAATACGCATACTATTAAGTGGAAATCCCCTTAATGTGTTGCTGTTTCCCTTATTTTGTTGTAATATTTAAGGGAAAAATCGGAGGTGAAGGAAATGAGAACTTTTAATTACTCTGAAATCAAGAAGCAAAAGTGGGATTCAGATGTTCTTAGCTTAATTGCAGCAATTTATAAAGAGGCCGGTAAACAGGAAATGTACCTGAAACAACGTCCTGAAGAATTAGAAAAACTGGTTGAGATTGCTAAAATACAAAGCACCGAGGCATCAAACGCAATTGAGGGAATTGTTACAACAAGCACTCGTATCAAGCAGATTGTAGAAGAAAAAACAACACCAAAGAACTGTGATGAGCAGGAAATTGCAGGGTATCGCGATGTTCTTAATATTATTCACGAAAGCTTTGATGCAATTCCTATCACACAGAATTATATTTTACAGCTTCACAAAATATTGTATAGCCACATGAATAATCCTATGGCCGGAAGAACTAAAAGTGTACAAAACTATATTAGTGCCACCTATCCAGATGGCCATGTAGAAACTCTGTTCACTCCACTTGCTCCATACGATACTCCACAAGCTTTAGATAGAATATGTGAGGAATATAATCGTGTCATTGGAAATATGGAAGTTGAACCCCTGATTGCAATTCCAATCTTCATTCATGACTTTCTTTGCATCCATCCGTTCAATGATGGAAATGGACGAATGAGCCGTTTGCTTACAACACTTCTGTTATACAGAAATGGCTTTTATGTTGGCAAGTATATTTCATTGGAAGCTAAGATTGCCAAGAACAAGGATCTGTATTACGACGCACTTGGTCAGGCACAGATTGGCTGGCATGAAGGGACAGAGGCCCCAGTGCCATTTATCAAGTATTTGCTTGGTACTGTTCTTGCTGCATACAAAGATTTCGAAGAACGTTTTGAACTTGTTGAAACAAAGTTGCCAGCTCTCGAAACAGTCAGACGAGCAACCTTACACAAAATAGGTCGCTTCACAAAGCAGAATATTCGTGAGCTTTGCCCTTCGCTTAGCGTCAGCTCTATAGAGGGCTCACTAAGAAAATTAGTCGCATCTGGTGAACTAAAACGTGAAGGCTCAGGAAAGAACACTTGCTATTTTAGAATAAAATAATACCATTAAGTATTTTATATTTCCCTTAAACATTTCCATTTTTTAAGGGAAAGTCACCGTGATTAAGGTTAAGCATCTGCAAATGCAGGTGCTTTTCTTTGCTCAAATTTAGGAAGGAGTGTGATTATTATGAGCATTTTAAGCGGACTATTCCGGTCAAGAGACAAGCCCACCAACAGCACTAACGGCAGCACTTACCGTTTCCTGTTTGGTGGCAGTAATTCCGGTAAAGCGGTGAATGAGCGAAGTGCCATGCAGATGACTGCCGTCTACCCTTGCGTCAGAATTCTTTCCGAGTCTATTGCTGGCCTGCCGGTTCATGTTTATCAATACACCGACTCCGTCAGCAAGGAAAAGGCTATCAAGCATCCGCTGTATCACCTGATACACGATGAACCAAATCCGGAAATGACATCCTTTGTCTTCCGGGAGACCCTGATGACGCACCTGCTTCTTTACGGAAATGCCTATGCGCAGATTATTCGAAATGGCAAGGGCGAAGTCATCGCACTCTATCCATTGATGGCCAACCGAATGAGCGTAGACCGTGACGATAAAGGCCATGGGACGAGGAAACAGTATTGATGTCAGGTTGCCCCCCCCCGATAGTTCTCGGGAACAAATCGACTAACCGCTTTCGTCCCGGTTATTATCATTAGTTCTCGGAAACAAATAGCAGTTTTTTAATTCTTTCAAAAGACATCTGCTATTAGTCTTTTTTAGGATACTTCCATATTGTAATTAATTCATCTGATAGCATTTCTGCTCTGGCTAAAATTTCATCTTCGCCCCATTTGCTTACAGTTGTCAAATAACTGCTAATTTTTATTGGTGTGTGTCTATATCCTATGGCATTTCCTGCCTTGTCAGTACAATCAACTTTATCCGAGAACCTCTTATTCTGATACTCAGAATTATACCCAGTTAATGTAAGATTGCCAATTGTATGGACATAGGTTTCATGAATTCGATTCGCATCTGCTCCAAGGTCAGATTTCCAATCATCAGACAGTGTTTGCGGCATAATATGTTCAATTGTATACTCCGAAGTAGGAACATACTCTTTTCTTCTATTATTCTCAAGTTTATCCAGAATTGTTTTAGTCCTGGAAGAACTTAATGAATAAATTTTTAGGGTTTTGAGCGTGTCCTTAATTTCAGTATCACTTGGCATTCTCTGTGCCCAAGTCAACGAAAAGAGATTTGCTTTAAATGATTTTAACTGATTGGTAGCATTAAGGCTCTTCAGCATAGAAATACAGACTGGTCCAGCAGTATTAGTTGGCAATGCACATATAGCTCTACGCATCCAATACGATTCCATAATTGTAAGAATTTCAACAACATCGTCATCAACGATGAGGCCATCATTTCTGTCCGAGAGAAGTTTTAAGATTGCTGGAGTAATCTTAAACTGTCCTGTCTTCCGGACCTTAAATAAGGCTCTTTGTATACGTGTGCCTTTATCAGAAGCGGTATTCCATTCTGTATAGTACTTAGAATACTGATGGATTTGTTTTACAATTCCTTCTGTTCCAGCAGCTTTGTTCTCATAGTAGTAATTTTTGAATACATCATAATAATCTCCAACTAACTGCCGCTGCAAAACAGACGTCATATAATAATTGAAGAAACTTTCAAATTGAGAAGACTCACCAGATTCCATTCCGAGAGCTTTCTCCATAGGATGCCAATATTCCAGATACAGTTTTGTCTGCTTTGACGGCTCGACTGTCATCAGGAGAAAATTGCGAATTTTGTCAGCAGTAGAAAGCGGCAATCCTGTACTATTCACCGTCTCAAATACTAACTGTGCATTATCTTCGGGAACAAGACAGATGTCGACTAATCTCAGCTTTTTTATTCCATCATACACCAATTGAGGTTCAACATTACTGTCACAAAGAGCCTTGTAGATGATTCCATAATTCTCGAAAATCTTGCTCCTTTTAATATCATCCGGCTTAGTTCGATTTTCAAGAAGTTTCATCCATGCATAGAAGTCTTCTTCATTTAACCTTACTTTGTAATATGTATCCCCAGTCTCGTCCTCATTTGTCAGATATCTGCGAGACAATTTTTCTAATGATGTGGTTGCTTTATTATAATCAGCATCATCAACTATTTTCGCTCTTGTGTAGTCCCCAAGAGCAAGTAACACAATTGAGATTGTAGTAAGACGCTGCTGTCCGTCAATCACCAAATATTCCTTTACTGCGGAAGCATGCATCGCGTCCTGCTTTGCAAGATAGATGACAGAGCCAATAAAATGACAAGGCCTTTCATTATCTTTTGCCACCTTTAGAATGTCATCTATCAATTTTAAGCAATTATCCTTCTTCCAGCTATATTTTCGCTGATAAATAGGAACATAGTATTGAGCCTCTGCCCCTAAAAACTTTGTCAATTCTGTATCTATCGCTTTCATAGTGTGCTCCTTTATTGCCCATTCCATCACATCATGCTCTTAAGGATTACAGATGCAATGTTTTTTCCCTCACGCCAGTCACTTCCAGTCTTAGCAATCGTGGTTTTATATCGTCCATCGCCGTAATAGGTGAGTCGATAATGCTTACCTTCCTCAGTAATCTCAAAGCCCAATTCTAAAAGCTGCTGACGCATTGAAGCCGATAAGGTTTTGTAATCCTTAAACAAAATCTTCACGGTGCGTTCTCTTTCGTCTCGAATATTCTGATAATCGTTAGCATTAAGCACATCAGTCAGAGCATCCCATCTTCTTGTCTTCTCACCAAGATTTTTGAGTTTCTCAGCAATAGCGTCCAGAATCATCTCTCTGATTTCGCCTTGATAAAATTCTTCCTCTTCGCCCAAATACAGTATCGGCATATTATCTGCACTACTCATTTTAGAACGCAACCCTTGGTTCTCGTAAGTAAGGATTTCATTTGCATGGGTCAATTCTTCAACCTGTTTTTTCAGCTTTTGAATGTCCTCGTCTACAGATTCAATCAGTTCATCTGCTTCTGCTGCCACGCGGTTTTTCTCAGATTCAGCCGCCAGCAATTCTGCACCTCTCATACTCAATCGATCTCTAAGAAGTGCATTATTTACGCCTTGCCAAGTATACAGCTTATCCATCATTTGAGCGTTGCAGTACTGAATTACACTACGAATAACCTTTTCAGACAAAACAGCATCAATTCCATCGTATGCACGATATAGATACTTCTTATGACCATATGCACTATTGGGGAAGTATACACCGATAGCACCGTTGAATTCATTTTTGTTATCACACTGCCGACGGATTCTTTCGTTCAGCCATGTACCTTCTTCAACAAGCACATGGGCAACACCTTTCAACCTTCCAGATAATTTCCAAATATCCACCGGATCTTCACCGTAGTATGTTTTGGAGATATACACAACAGGGAGTCTATACCTTGAAGTGCCATTGATTACATCCGTCAACAAGTCGACATTATCAGCTTTAATGAAAATCGGCTTGCGGAGCATTGGCAAAATTCCATCATCCTTCAAATAGCCGTGTTCTATCAGTAGAGTGATAAAATGCGGTGTAGAAAAGGTTGGGTCAACGGCCAGCGCCTCTTCCAAATAACTACGATCGAGTTGAATAGACATTCTCATGTCATTAAAATTCATAACGTAGTCGGTATCCCAGACCACACCATCTGCTTCGGTTTTTTCATAGCGAACCGCGATGATGTTCTCATTTCGGTATTCCTCGATAGCAAGCCACAGTGTCTCGGTACCATATCGGACATTTCGTTCGCCATTCCATTCGATACCTTGAATTATATTTTCTTCATGAGGACTGCCCTGATTCCACTCCAGAACCAGCTGGATAAAGGAGTCCTTTGTCATTGTATCATTGATTTCAAGTAGCGTAGAAAATAACAGCATATGACATCTTGCCTCCGTATTTTACACAGAAAGAGACATGAGATTCTTTCTCAGAGCCTGTCCCTCAATAGGAACATAGCAGGAATCCACAATAAGTTCTCTTCCCAGAATATCTTCCAGTGCAATGGTCTGCCATGTTTCCAGCAGAACCGGGTTGTTTTTCAAAATTGTGTTAATATTCTCAAGCACCAGCGGACTGCTCAGTTTATCGAGCATCGCACGACCATCGGTAATGTTTCCGGCTGAATCAACGATATTTGCATGGGCAATCTTCCAGAGTTTTTTCTCACTGAGGAGTCTAAGGATAAAGGCATCCACAAACTCTTTCTGTGCCTCTTCTTTTGTATTTTTTAAACTATTTTCTGTCACATAATTTACTTTATTATCCCAGGATTTTCTTATTTGCTCACAACTATATGTTTTTCCTTTTTCACTTTCGTAACACTGCAAATAATTCTTTCCGAATGATTTCTTAATAATAGGCATATCACCATTCTCCTCTACTCACATCACTTCTACCCAATAATCTCCATATTCTTTATATTTTATTAGCATGATGACGATATCCGAACGAAACAGCTTATACATTCCACTTATTCAACTAATTCATTCCCTGCCCTCTTAACTTTGTATTTTTGCCTGATTTTCAAAAATTCAATCCTCCTACAAGTCCGTTCCTAACTTCGGTAAATCATTTAAACTTACTGTTTCCAATGTCTGCAACTGCTGTACAGCTAATTGCCGGAGTAATTCCATTCTCTCTTTTTGCATCTTCCCCTGATTAATCAATACTGCATTATAACTTTCCAAATTTGCAAGCACCAACAACTGATTTAGAGTTGCCACATCCCGCATATTCCCTTTTGCTGCTGAATTTTCATCTTTCCACTGTTTCGCTGTCTTACCAAACAAAACAACATTCAACATATCCGCTTCATTGGCATAGGTATATGCCACCTGCGCAGGTGTTAATTCTGGTGGAATCAAATTATCCTTAATTGCATCTGTATGTATCCTGTAATTTAGTTTAGATATTTCTCTGTTTAAGTTCCAATTCAAAGATAACCGGCTATTCTCATCTGCCTTTAATCTCCTGTAATCCTTCATGATATATAACTGGAATTCTGGAGAAATCCACGTTGCAAAAGACATAGCAATATCACTATGAGCATATGTTCCGCCATAACGTCCCGCTTTTGATACAATACCAATCGCATTCGTAGTTTCTATCCATTTCTTTGGTGACATTGTAAATGCGTTTGCTCCTGCCTGCTTTCTAAACCCCTCGAATTCGAGGGGGTTAAAATCTGGATTGTGCAGCCTTTCCCATAATCCCAAAAATTCTATTACATCTCGATTTCTCATCCAATTTTGTATAACCGCTGTTGGGTCATCACTTTTATATCGAGCGATATCTGTCAATGAAATAAATTCATTTTCAAAGTCCTGCGTGTAAATTCCGATATCTATCCCATTGGCATGAATCGTTTCTTTTATTACCTTTCCCATTGCACCTCCTACAACCATGTCCAATATGTTCTTCTTGTTACTAACATCTTACTTAAAGTCTTTTACTTCTTACTTTCATCTTCCCACATCTTCTGATACTTTTCTGCTGCACACATCTTCAACCAATGGCAAATAGACACCATACGCTTCTTGATAAAGTTTACTGATTTTCTCCGCAATCTGATATGTACTTTCTTCCATCAAATCACCTCAAAATATTTAAGAGCATCCTTTATTGCCTCCACTTTCTCTTTCGGTGGACGCTTTCTCGGTTGGTTCAATTCTTCCACAGCATTAGAGGCATCATACATGGTCAGCCCCAGAGACCTTTTTACTTCTGCGATATATGCAGTATGTACCTTGAATCCATATTTCTTCTCAACATACTCCTGTATCATTTTATATGTGATTTTCGGTTTCGGCTGATATTTCTTCGCTCGTTCCGCAATTGCATTCAACGATATCTTATCATCATCTTCTCCAAATTCCACTTTCACATTAATCTTGCTATCTGGTGACTTGTGGGACAGAAGCACAATACTTTCTACATGAACGGTCTCACAGAACTGATCGACTGCCGTCATCTTCTCCACCCGGTATCCCGCCATCTGCATCATCTCAAGATCCCGTGCAAGACTGGTCATCTTGCAGGAAATATAAACGATCCTGTCCACTCCATACTCAAGAATCTTAGGCAGTGCTTTCGGATGGATACCATCTCTCGGCGGATCAAGGACGATCACATCCGGCTTCTCCTCGATCTCGTCCAGCACCTTAAATACATCGCCTGCTATGAATTTACAATTAGAAAGTCCATTGCGGAGAGCATTTTCTTTTGCAGCTTCTACTGCCTCCTCGATGATCTCCACACCAATCACTTTCTTTGCAACCGGAGCCAGCACCTGACCGATTGTTCCGGTTCCACTGAACAGATCAAAAACTGTCTTATTCTCAATATCTCCGATGTATTCCCGGACAGTCTCATACAATACCTCTGCTCCCCTGGAATTTGGCTGGAAGAAAGAAAACGGGGTGATCTTAAACTGCAGTCCGAGCAGCTTTTCATAAAAGAAATCCTGACCATAAAGGATTCTTGTCTCATCACTTTTTACAACATCTGAAAGTGAATCATTCAGGATATGAAGGATTCCTACGATCTTTCCTTCCAAAGGAAGCTCCAGTAACTGTTCTTTTAATTCTGTCAGGTCATGCTCTTCCTGCGTAGTCGTTACAAGGTTCACCAGAATCTCTCCGGTCGTATCCCCCCGTCTCAGAAGTAAATGCCGCAGATATCCGGTATGCTGCATTTTCTTATAATAGCTTACATTCCACTTCCTGAAATATGCAAGAACACAGGAAAGGATCTGATTCATATCCCGATGGACCAGTTGGCAGTCTGCTGCTGTCAGGACATCATATGTGCTTCCTTTTTTATGCAGTCCGAGAGAAAGCGGACCGTCCTTATATTCATCTCCAAATGAAAACTCCATTTTATTACGATAATGAAACTCTTTTGGACTTTCTTTTACACTCTCAAAAATATAATCGCCCTTTACGACAGGATCCATGATCCGATGGATCTGTCCCTCTTTCATCTTTACCTGTTCTTCATAGGACATAGTCTGGTACATGCATCCACCACAGGCCGGGAAAATACTACAGACCGGCTCCCTGGTCTCCAGCGGTGATTTTTCCAGCACTTCCAGAAGTCTTCCTTCTCCATTTCCCCGCTTAAATTTATTGATCATAAAGCGGACTTTCTGACCCGGGATACCATTTTTCACCGTGACATATTTTTCTTCCTCCGGAATATAAAATCATTCCCTTATTCGGGAAATCCACTCTCTCGATTATGCCTTCATAGATCTGTCCTTTTTTCATTATTTCCTCCCAACAAACAAAACAAGACAGGGTGTACTCCAACCGTCACATCCTGTCTGTATTCTTCTTACTGTGCTATTACCATCTTGAACTTATACCTGAACTTATACCTGATCATCCTCATCGAAATAATCGTCAAAATCGTCATCAAAATCATCTTCAAAATCTTCCAGATAATCCGGTGTCACAAAACGGAATACCGCATATGCAATGGCTGCGATTCCTGCAATCGCACCAATAATTGCAAGTACCCATACAACCGCATTCTTCTGCTTCTCTGCCTCGTTCTTATGCAGGATTTCTTTTAATTTTGATTCAGCGATCATATCCTCTAATTTTTTATTCATATCTGCACATCCTTTCTAACCTCTTCACAGGTTACGACTGATTTTTTGTATATTATAACACTTAAGCTCTGTTATTACTACCGCTTTCGGAGATTTTTCCTAAAAACTCTGTCCCGGTTCTCACATCATAATCATCTTTTCTGATCGGCTGACAGTCCACAAACCTATGAAATCTTTACCAGTTTTGCGAACTTTGCAAACATCTTCCTGACTCCTGCACTGTCAAAATCCACCGTTACTTCATAATCTCTGCCACCGGACCGAATCTCAAGAACGGTTCCCTCCCCAAACTTCACATGACGCACCCGGTCTCCTTCTGCATAATCAGGACTGCCACCTGATCCTGCTGCAAGCTGGCTGCCTTTTTGAAGAGATGCCAGTCCCTGGCTGCTCTTACCCGAAGAAACTCCGCTGCTTTTTCCTGCCCCGTTGCTATAAGCCGCACCGAAAGCCCTTGCCCGGAATGCTTCTCTTGCATGTGCATATGTATTCTGCTGTACCGGCACTTCCGTCTCTGGTTCAATCCTGCGGCTTCCTGTATCCAGAAGTTCTGCCGGAATTTCCTTAATAAAACGTGAAATCTTATTATACTGGGTCTCGCCTCTGACCATCCTTCTTCTTGCACAGGTAAGCGTCAGCTCCTGCTCTGCTCTTGTAATCCCCACATAACAAAGCCGTCTTTCTTCTTCAAGATCATCTCTGTCGTCTGATGTGATCGTCATATAACTTGGAAACAAGCCATCTTCCATTCCTGCCAGATATACATGAGGGAACTCCAGCCCTTTGGCACTGTGCAGTGTCATAAGGACAACATAATCCTGTTCTTCATCCAGACTGTCAATATCCGCAACCAACGCCACTTCTTCCAGAAAAGCACTCAATGTAGCCGGTTCATCTCTATCTTCTGCTGCCTCTTCGTATGCGGCTGCCTTATTGATCAGTTCATCAATATTTTCCTTTCTCGCCTGTGCATCCTCTTTATCCTCGGAATCCAGACTCTCCATATATCCCGTCTTTTCGATCACTTCCCGCAGCAGATCCGTAATGCTCATCTGTCCGGTAAGCCCTTTAAAATATTCGATCAGAGCTGCAAAAGAATCCAGCTTTGCTGCACTTCTTCCGATTCCAGGGATCAACTCGGGAGCCATCAGCGTCTCATAAAATCCAAGCCCACGTTCTGCAGCAGACTCCTGGATCCGGTTGATCGTAGTCAGACCAATGCCCCTTTTTGGCACATTAATGATTCTTCGTACCGCAATATCATCCATTCCATTATCAATCGTCTTTAAATACGCAAGCAGATCTTTGATCTCCCGGCGGGCATAAAAGTTGACACCGCCCACAATCTTGTACGGGACATTCATCGCAACAAATTTTTCTTCCAAAAGACGGGACTGTGCATTCGTTCTGTAAAGCACCGCGTGGTCATTATATGATGCTCCTGCCCTTACTTCCTTTTTTATATCTTCTGCAATAAAATCCGCCTCATCATATCCTGTATCAAACTGCCTTAAATGAACCAGCTCTCCCTCCCCGTTGGCAGTCCATAAAGTCTTTTCTTTCCTGCCTTTATTATTGGCGATTACCCGGTTCGCTGCATTCAGGATATTGCCCGTGGAGCGGTAATTCTGCTCCAGCTTTATGACACAGGCATCTGAAAATTCATGCTCAAAATCCAGAATATTGCGGATATTCGCTCCACGAAACTTGTAGATCGACTGGTCATCATCTCCCACCACGCACAGATTCCGATACTTTCCGGCAAGCAGTCTTACAAGCTGGAACTGCACTGTATTCGTATCCTGATACTCATCGACCATAATATAGCGAAACCGCTCCTGATAATTCTCCAGCACATCCGGCTGCGTCTGCAGAAGCTGAACCGTCTTCACCAGCAGATCATCAAAATCCAGTGCGTTATTCGCCTTCAGTTGTGCCTCATACTCACGGTATACTTTTGCAATCTTCAGCTTTGCAAAATCTCCTCCTGCATTCAGTTCAAACTCATCTGGAAGGATCAGTTCATTCTTGGCAGAAGAAATCGCCGACATAAGGCTTCTCTCTTTAAAAACCTTTGTATCAATGGCGACCTTTTTACAGACTTCTTTCATCAGAGTCTTCTGATCGTCTGTATCGTAGATCGTAAAACGGTTATCATACCCAAGCCGGTCTATAAATCTTCTTAAAATCCGCACACACATCGAATGAAAAGTGCTTACCCAGATGCTTTCCGAGCCAAAGCCCACCAGGGAATCCACCCTTTCTCTCATCTCTCCTGCTGCCTTGTTCGTAAACGTGATCGCCAGGATATTCCACGGATTCACATTTCCGCTCTTCGATCAGATATGCGATCCTGTGCGTCAGTACCCGGGTCTTTCCCGAACCTGCACCCGCCAGGATCAACAGAGGTCCATCTGTATGATATACCGCCTCTCTCTGGGGTTCGTTCAATTTATCATAAATACTCATAAAACTGCTCTCCTATCTACTGATTATGCCTCTGCATACCCATCATTTGTATCTTCCATTATCGAACATACATTCTTGATTGTCAAGTCTATGTTATTCTTAATTTCGTCGAGATCATCCTGTTACTGTTCCTCTGCATTATTCTGAGTTTTTACTTGCCATATAGTTTTAAATACTATATAATGAGTCTGTCGAGGTGATAACATGACTATAGATATGAATGATATGCTTAACAGCATTTTAAATGAACTTTCCCATCTTCAATATGTGCATCCGGGTGACATCCCGAATATTGATCTTTATATGGATCAAGTCACTACTTTTATGGATGAACAGCTCGCTTCTACCAAGCGATATAAAGAGGATAAGATCCTTACCAAGACCATGATCAACAATTATACAAAGAACAATCTTCTTCCGCCGCCTGTGAAGAAGAAGTATTCCCGGGAGCATATGCTGCTTCTCATTTTTATCTACTATTTTAAAAGTATTTTGTCGATCAAAGATATCGAAACGGTACTAAAGCCATTGACGGAAAAATATTTCTCCGGAAATGATACAATGGAACTTTCCTCTATTTATGAAGAACTCTGCCACATGGAAAAAGAACGGCTCGACTCGCTGAAAGACAGCGTATCTTCCGCTTATGATAAGGCAGGAGAAGCTTTTGACCAACTTCCTGACGGAGAAGACAGGGATATTCTCCAGAAGTTTGCTTTTATCTGTAATCTCAGTTTCGACGTATATCTGAAAAAGATGATGATCGAACGGATTATTGATGATATCGCAGCTCCTTCTTCTAAGAATAAGAAGGACTGATATTTAAAAAAAGACACGTTCCAATGGTTGCAGCCACAGGTTCGTGTCTTTTGTATTCTGCGTCCGAAGATCCCCGGCCAAAGATCCGCTCATACTTTTCTCCGAACTATCTTTCCACTTTCTATTCTTCTGCAGTTGATGAATCTTCTTCCTTTTCTGTAAGTCCGATTCTCTCAAAGACCATATCATATCCGTCATTTCCGTAGTTCAGTGAACGGTTGACTCTGCTGATCGTTGCTGTAGACGCTCCGGTCTTCTCTGCTATCTCAAGATATGTCTTTTGCTCTCTGAGCATCCTTGCCACTTCAAAACGCTGGGAAAGCGAAAGCAGTTCGTTGATCGTACAGATATCTTCAAAAAAAGTATAACATTCTTCTTTATTTTCAAGGCTTAAAATGGCATTAAAAAGATAATCAACCGCCTCAGTCCTTATTTTCTTGCTCATGAAACCAATCTCCTTTTCACCCTCGTTTAATTACTGTTACATTTTAGCACACTAAATTTGTAAAGTCTACTACTTTATTTTTTCCATTCCTCGACAGTTTCCATCTATATCTTTGATTTTTCCATTGTCCAAACTGACATCAAAAATGCTATAATACTTCTGTTATTAATTTTGTCATTGACAAGGAGAGGAGTACATAATTAATATGAAGTGTCCATCATGTGGTAAAGAACTTGAGCGTATGAAAAGACAAGTCGGCACAACGGAATCCGGAGATCCGATCTTCAACGAATATGCAGTCTGCCGTGACTGTAAGAAGCAGTGGAATCTCGACAGGCAGCGTGCCAGGAAAATAGCTGCAAAAAAAGAGGCTGAACAGGCAGAAGCAAAGCCAGTCGATAAAGCTGAAAGCAAAGTCGCTGTCAGACCTGCTGAATCATCCGTATCCAAGAAGGGTGCAGCAGAAGAAAGCCCGGCTGCCAAAAAGCCTCCAGTCAAAAGATCTGCTGCCGGCTCTGACGCTGAAAAAGTAAAGGAAACCGAAAAGAAAGCCGGAGCAAAACCTGCGAAAAGACGCAGACTGACAGACGCAGAAGGAAAACCTGTACGTCCGAAGGCTTCAAGACCGATCAGTAATGATGAAACTGCTGAAATTTCCGAGAAACCGGAAAAAAGACCAGTCAAAAAGAAAGTCAGACCTGCTTCTACAGAAGAACCGCTTTCCACAAAGACGCCAGGGGAGAAAAAGGCGTCCGCAAAGAAACCGGTCAAGAAGCGTCATCCTGAAGAAGCTTCTGATACTAATAAAGCTTCTGATGAGCAGAAATATGGAAATATTCCTGCAGAGCAGGTTCGTACAAAGCGTGAAAAGGCAGTACGCAAAGGATATGAAGAGATGCTTGCGACAGATCCTGACAGCAAATTTGCCAAAAAGAAGAAAAAGGACGAAGATCCTGATGAGAAGAAAGTAAAAGATACAAAGAAAAAAGAGCAGTACGACGATGAGTATGATGATGATGAGTACGAATATGATGATGTACCAAGATTCAGACCTGCCCGTATCATCCTTGGTATCCTCTCACTTCTCGGTTTCGGATATCTGATGTACAGAGGATTTACACTTGGACTGAGCAGCACCTCTTCAGACGGTTCTGCTACTTCCGGTATGGTTTATGTGATTCTGGCACTCTGCATGCTGGTTTCAGCTCTGCTGTATTTCATCATGGTGAATCGTTATACGATCTTTGCATTCCTTGCACCAATGCTGTTCTATCTGGCAAGTGCCGGATTTGCATTCCTGAAACGCGGAAGCGAACTGGAACTGCTGATTGTTGCCGGTGTAAGTGCTGCTTTCGCAGTCATCTCACTGATTCTTGGTATTGCCTCCAGAGGCGGAGATTATTACTATGAAGATGACGACGAGGACGAGGATTATGAAGATCCTTTCGAAGACGAACATGATAACTGATCTTACTCAGATCGTTGAGTTCAAATAAATTACAGAATGATGATCGGGGAATATCCCCGACAAAAATCCATCAATCCGGCAGATAGTCCGATTGATGGATTTTTTATATGAGAGAGCTTTTTATATGAAAGATTTTTTATCAGATCCATCAACATGATAATCGCTCCCCCGTTCTTTCATTTTTTATCTTCCAGCACTGAGGATCTGCCCCGTAAAAATCACCATTCGTTCCATTTGCTACTGCCGGACAACCTCTGCACCACGCTTTCAGCTCGCATTTACTACATTTTATAAATCGGTCATATTCTCTGTATTTTTCCATCTGACAGACCCATACATCCGCCAGTCTGTCCTCAAATATATTGGCAATCCTGCTGTCCGTCACTCTCCGGCACGCCATCACGTCTCCATTGGATGCATTTCTGAACATCAGACGTACAAATGGACCTACAAAAAATATTTTGCAGTAAAAGTAGCTTGTCGGGAAACATAAACATGCAGAATACCCTCATTGCGGTAAATACAATACTTTGAATTTTAGTTTTTGGCATTTTCTTCTCTCCTTTACTTGTATGAATAGCCTGGAATATCTTATATATCAAAAAAGTACGCTTTCTTGACATATAAAAACGACATCAAATACATCGCAGCTATCAGACATGGGCCGCAATAATATTTAATGTCGTTATTATTTCGCTATTTCATTTTTGCACGATGCTTATTGTATCACATTTTTTTTCTGAAATATAAGCAAAATTTTACTCTGCATCAAAATCTGCTTCAAATACACCTTCCGGTGCTTTCATAGTCAGAATTCCAAGATTAAACTCTTCATCTTTCACCGTAATATGGTATTCAAAAACTACATCATCCTCAAATTTTGACAGCAGAAGATACTCTCCATTTTCTTTTCCTTCGATCTGGTCACAAATATCATTATATACCTTTGCTCCTGAAATCTCTCTCGGATAGCCGGAAGCTTTTATTTTCTGCTCGATGATCTGATATAACTCGTCCATTTTTCATCCTCGTCTTTCTTCTTAAGGTCAGCCTGCTTCTTTCACTGCCTTTGATATATTATTTTTATGATGCCAGGGATTGTGGGAGTGCGTAGCACGGAGCAATCTGTAGGCATCAAAGTCGGGGGCTTTTGACCCCGACATCTTTTTACTTTGCCCGGATCATCTGTACTACTGCCACTACAATCACGATCACCATCGCACCCAGCATGATGTACATAGGCCAGACAGGGAATCTCGTTACCAGGCTGCTGACTCCTACATCGATAAATAATCCCGTAGTAAGAATCTTTATTGCTCCCAGCATTACCAGTGCTATTTTATACAGCCTTTCTTTATTCTCCTCTGTGACAGCTACCGGGAAGTTCCATATAGACGGAACTTTTTCAATCAGAGAGAGCAAAAGCAAAATGACTGTTGCCGCAATCACCTCAATCCAAAGAATTCCTTTGCCCCCATAACTATCTGCTATTCCTGCAGCGTTAAAATGAGTCGGAACTGTTCCGGGGATCCTGCTCCAGATACATACAAGAACAATAACATATGCAAGTAACATACATAAACTGACTAAATTTGAAATTCTGCGGATCATCTTCATAGCACTCCCTCCTTTTAGGGATACTATAGCACCAGTATTTTCTTTTTACAAGTATCCGCAAACAAGATTATATCCTGGTTGAATCCTGTGTTCCCCAAATCCCTCTTGCAACTACTGACACTGCACCAAATAATACACCCGCTACCGGCCACAGAATCCAGGTATAATCCCACCGCACACTCAGGAAACTCCATCCAAGATAGATTGCTGTAGCAATACACCAATAAGCAGTTGAATAGATTTCAAACTTTTTCTTTACAGCCTTTTCCTTTTGGGAATATTCTCCCTCCTGAAGCAACATATCGTAACTTCCATTGATCGTACTGACACGTACAATTAAAAATACCCCCACTGCAACAAGCAAAAGGAGAATTGACACATCACCTGTAATCATATACTCCGGTTGTTCCATCGCAATTCCGATCAAAAGAGGAATAACCGCCAGAATGCAGAAAACAACTCCCAGGATAATCCCTCTTGTATAAGTACCTTCATAATCCTGCTTCTTTTCTTTTACCAATCCTTTTACTCCATAAGCAGTTTCAATCAGTTCCTTTTTCAGATACTCATATGCTTTTCCGCGAATCCCATAAGAAATAAAAATAGCAACTGCAAGGGAAACCATCACCAGTACCACCGAAACTCCAATCCCCACCGCAGTATTTTCACTCAGATTTCCACCCGTTGCACTGGAAAGACCTGTCAGAAAAATGAGCAGTGACGGACTCATGATGCAAAGAGCAACTGCCCCTGCCAGTATGACTGCATTTTTTCTCTTCCATTCCAGAAAATGATTTGCCTCTTCCATAGATACATTCCTGTAGACTGTATCTTCTGTCCTATAGTCTGATATTTTCTCAACCTCTTCTTTTCCCATTTCATCCTTTAACAGATAATCTGTACTGACCTCAAAAATTTCTGCCATGCGGAGTAATTTCTGCAAATCCGGTACAGACGATGCACTCTCCCATTTAGAAACAGCCTGCCGTGATACAGACAGCTTTTCTGCCAGTTCTTCCTGTGACCATCCATTTTTCTTTCGCTCTTCTGCGATTTTTTTCCGATAAGATCATATCCATTTTCCTCCTCTTTTCAGGTTTTCATCTATATTTTATGATCTGATGCCAGGGTCAAAAGGTCTAAGTCCACATGAGCTTGCTCATAGGTGGGTGAAAGACCTTAGGATCCGCTCCGATATGAGCATAAAAGTGGGATGATAATCCCACGATATGCGAATATTGGGTAGGATTGTGGGAGTGCGTAGCACGGAGCAATCCGTAGGCATCAAAGTCGGGGGCTTTTGACCCCGACATCATGATCTTATTGTATCGGATTTTCCAGTTGCAGACTACCAAATCAGGCTGAAATTCTGTCAACCAGCAGTTGCAACTGCATAAATAATCCCTGAAGTGCTGCTATCAGTGCATCGAAAAGAATGTTTCCAATCGCAATATACCCACGGTTGACGGGTGCAACAATATTTTTATACAAACTCTTGACTTTTTTTATGAAAAGAAGGCAAACCAAATGAACAAAAAAAGCGAAAATTACTGGCTTTTAGACGCAGTCTGATGAATCCTCTAGTTCTTCCGGATTTCTTTTGCAGCCTCAACCATATTTCTAAGACTTGCATCCGTTTCCGGAACACCTCTTGTCTTTAATCCACAGTCCGGGTTTACCCATAATTTTTCACGACTGATCTTAGTAAGCATAACTTTCAGTGCCAACACAATTTCTTCAACTGATGGTACTCTAGGAGAATGAATATCATAAACTCCAGGACCAACTTCTGTCTCAAAATGATTTTCTCTCAGCGAATCCAGAATCTGCAGATCTGAACGAGATGCTTCAAATGTAATCACATCTGCATCCATATCATCAATGGCTGGGATAATATCTGTAAATTCACTGTAACACATATGCGTATGAATCTGTGTATCTGCTTTCACTCCACTATGTGTCAGACGGAAAGCCGGGATTGCAAAATCCAGATATTCTGTATACCAGTCTGATCTTCTGAGCGGCAGTTTTTCTCTCAAGGCAGCTTCGTCGATCTGTATCATCCGGATTCCATTTGCTTCAAGATCCAGTACTTCATCTCTGATTGCAAGTGCAATCTGCGAGATGGATTCCTTAATGGAAATGTCTTCTCTTGGGAATGACCAGTTCAATATCGTAACCGGGCCTGTCAGCATTCCTTTCATGATCTTATTCGTAAGTGACTGTGCATATACGGACCAATCTACCGTAATCGACTTTTCACGATATACATCGCCCCAGATGATCGGTGGTTTTACGCATCTGGTTCCGTAAGACTGTACCCAGGCTTTTTCTGTAAAAAGGAATCCTCCCAGTGCTTCGCCAAAATACTCCACCATATCATTTCTTTCATATTCTCCGTGTACCAGTACATCAAGTCCGATTTCTTCCTGCCATGCCACACATTCCGCGATCTTCTTCTTGTTGAAATCCACATATTCCTGTCTGGTAATCTCTCCCTTTCTAAAGGCAGACCGGTTTGCCTTTACATCTTTCGTCTGTGGGAAAGATCCAATCGTCGTTGTCGGGAGCTCCGGAAGTCCAAAAGCCTCTTTCTGCAGTTTCTGACGTTCACTTCTCTTTGGCTCTCTGATATAATCCGCTTCCGTTACATGTGATAGTCTGTTTTTCACTGCAACATTTTCACATTTTCTGTCTGCCGCAAAAAGATCATGGTTTTTCTTGTAAGCTTCTCTATCGAAATATTTCTTATCTTCCGCAAGATCACCCAGTTCCTTAAGTTCTGTCAATTTTTCCTCAGCAAAAGCAAAATAAGCTAGATATTCTTTGGAAAGCTTTGTCTCATGCTTTAATGTATATGGTACGTGAAGCAGTGAACAGGAAGTAGATAATACCGTCTGGATTTCTTTTTCCTGTAATTTTTCTAAGATCTTTAAAGTTTTTTCATAATGATTTTTCCAGATATTTTTTCCATTAACAAGTCCCGCAAAAAGTTTCTTTTCCTTTGGAAACCCATATGATTCAATTAATTGAAGTGTCTCTTTCCCTTCCAGAAAATCAAGACCGATTCCATCAAACGGCATCTCAATCAGATCCTGGTAAATATCTCTTACATCCCCGAAATATGTCTGTAAAAGTACCTTACAATCTTTTACTGCTGTCAGAATCGCATCATAAAGTCTGTGGAAAAGTTCGATGTCTTCTTTTTCCATATCCTGCACCAGTGCCGGTTCATCAAACTGGATCCATGCGATCTGCTCTTTTTCACACTTCTCGATCAGATCTTTATATGCATTTACAATCTCATCCACATAATCTGCTGCTGTCTTATTTCCTGTACATCTGCAAAGCTTTAATATGGTATATGCCCCGGTTACAACCGGTTTTGTCTCTATTCCAAGGCTCTTTGCTTCCGCATATTCTGACCATAATTTATCTCCCGAAATTTTGATCTCTGTATCATCTTCCAGTTCCGGAACAATGTAATGATAATTCGTATTGAACCATTTTTTCATGGCAAGTGCCTTTACATCCCCAAAAGTTCCCTGATACCCACGAGCCATTGCAAAATATGTATCCAGTTCTGACAGATTCAGTTCTTTATATCGTTTTGGAACAATGCCAAGCAGTGCCGCCGTATCCAATACCATATCATAAAATGAAAAATCATTACTTGAAATATAAGTAATCCCTGCATTCTTCTGTGTCAACCAGTGTGTCTTCCTCAGTTCCTGTGCTTTCTGCAATAATTCTCCGGCTTCTATTTCCTTCTTAAAGTACTTCTCAGAAGCAAATTTTAATTCTCTTAATGTACCGATTCTTGGAAAACCTATTACTGATGTCTGCATAAATCATTACCTCCAAATTTGTTATCTATTTTATGGAAGTCATTATAGTTCTGTCTGTGCAATTTGTATAATACATAAAAGAACATGTTAACTATAGTTTCAAGTTATAGCAAACGCCCTATCATATTCCCGCAAAGATATTCTTCAGTCTGGATACCTGATAAACCCATTTAAAACTTCTCGCTCAGTTTTTCGGAACAAAACAATTTGGACAAATTAAAAGCCTGCCTGAGATTTCACCTGTTCCGTTTCTCCTGCATACTTTAAATGAGAATCTAATCTTATCTGGGAGGACTTATGAAAAAGAAATTGATATCCATACTTCTCACTTCTGTCATGACTGTCGGGCTGTTGTCTGCCTGCGGTTCTGCTCACACTGATGACAACACTAAAAATTCTAAAACAAACACAACAGAAACTGTCTCTGACATATCCAGGACAGATTCCGGTTCTGCTCCCGTCTCTGTGACATTGAATGAAGTGGCTCATTCTATTTTCTACGCTCCGATGTACGCTGCGATTGAAAATGGGTACTTTGACGAGGAAGGAATTGATCTCACGCTCGTTACCGGTTTTGGGGCAGACAAAACTATGACTGCTGTTATTTCCGGTGAAGCAGATATTGGTTTCATGGGATCTGAATCTTCTATTTATACGTACAATGAAGGTGCCAATGATTATGTTATCAACTTTGCACAGCTAACCCAGCGTGCCGGAAACTTTCTTGTTGCAAGAGAAGAAATGAAGGACTTTAAATGGACTGATCTGAAAGGCAAGGATGTTCTTGGCGGTCGAAAAGGTGGTATGCCGGAAATGGTATTTGAGTATATCTTAAAACAGAATGGCATCGACCCACGGACGGATCTGAACATCAACCAGGGCATCGACTTTGGTTCAACTGCTGCTGCATTTTCAGAAGGCAGTGGAGACTTTACAGTAGAATTTGAGCCAAGTGCCACCGCCCTTGAAAGTGAGGGAAAAGGGCATGTCGTAGCATCACTCGGTACGGACAGTGGCTATGTACCGTACACTGCATACAGTGCCAAAAAGAGTTATCTTGACAAAAACCCTGATGTCATCCAGTCTTTTACCAATGCATTGCAGAAAGGTATGGATTTTGTTCAGAATCACACCCCTGAAGAAATCGCCGCTGTCATCGCTCCACAATTTCCTGAAACAGATCTAAATACGATCACAACCATTGTCACCCGCTATTATGATCAGAAGACCTGGAAAGAAGACCTGATTTTCGAAAAAGACAGCTTTGAACTTCTCCAGGATATTCTTGAAAGTGCCGGTGAACTGGATTCCCGCACTCCGTATGAATCTCTTGTCACTACAGAATTTGCAAAAGAAGCTTTAAAGAAATAAAAAAGTAATCAGTTTTTTCAAACCACTTCTTTATGCGTCAACTCTCTTGATATGATGTCGGGGTCAAAAGCCCCCGACTTTGATGCCTACGGATTGCTCCGTGCTACGCACTCCCACAATCCTACCCAATATTCGCATATCGTGGGATTATCATCCCACTTTTATGCTCATATCGGGGCGGGTCCTAAGGTCTTTCACCCACCTATGAGCAAGCTCATGTGGGCTTAGACCTTTTGACCCTGACATCATAAAAGAAATGCAAAGAAAAATTATTTTGTAAGCAATTCTGCTTTTTGCAGAAGCTTCTCTACTTTTCTTAAAGAATTCAGGTCGATCTCCCTGAGAGAATAGGCAAAATCGATCAATTCAGAGGATATTTCCGCATCAGAAGATGTACCAAGCAGCCAGTAATCCAGCGAGAGATGAAAGGTCTGTGCAAGCTGAACACAAATTTCTATAGAAGGAAGTTGTTCTCCTCGTTCAATTTTGGTATAGTAGGAGTAAGAGATTCCTGATTTCTCGGCGGCGAGTTCCTGAGTATAACCCAGTTGGAGTCTACGCTCTTTCAGTGTTCTTCCTATGCTTTTACTATTAAGTAAGTCCATTCTTTTGCTCCTCCTCCTGATATATCTTTTATGATAATTCATAAATAAGGATAGTTCCACACACTGACCATGAACGAAACCGCCACAAATAAGGAGTGCAACGCACCCGGATAAAGAGAGGTAGATAATGAAGAAAAATGAAAAAATCCATGAATGATCGTAGTATGAAGAAAAGAACGGTATGGCTGATCCTGGGAGGGATCGCAGTGATAGTATGTGTTTTGTGGTGGGCATATATACAGTTCTGGTCAAATGCATCAGAGAAAGAAGATGTTTCTGCAAAGAGAGAAGCAGACTGGTCATTCCAAAAGCCCAAAGTGCCTGAGACAAAGCTGACAGATCAGGAAGAATGTGCTTTGTGCGGCAGCAGAAAAGAAAGTATGACGGGGATGTTCAGCGGAAAAGATGCGATTGGTATCATCAGTGTGAATGACTGGTACATTATGGATCTGAAGATCAAAAGTGGAAATGAGAAAGAAAATATGCCGGAAGATACAGAAGGAAAGAATACGACAAGGACAACGGTTGGGAAAAATGGAAGAGTTCTGGAGCGTAGTTCAGAAAGTCTCCGGGGTATTTCGGAAATCGTAGTAGATTATGGAGAGGACAGAGTACTTTCCATGGAAAAGGCATCGCAGATTTTGTGTCAGTCCTGTCTGGAAAAGCTGTCTGAAGCGATGGAGGTAAAATGTGAGGAGGGAAAAGAACCGGAGCCTGTCGACCTGGTACTGATAGATTTTGAGACGATGGAACTGTATTCTGTTCAGGAACAGTATACAAAAAAGAGTATCAGAGATTACACCTTGTGGATGGCACATACGGAGGATACGCTGGAGATCAATGCAGTTTATACACCGGTTCGCACAGAGGCAGGAAAAAATGCGGGTATAAAAGAAAATGCCGTACCCTCATCTGCAACAGATGATAGTGCGGCATCTCTGAAATAGATGTCGGGGTCAAAAGCCCCCGACTATGATACCTACGGATTGTTACGCACTACGTGCTCCCACAATCCTACCCAAGATTCACATATCGTGGTGCTTACGCCCCACTTTTATGCTCATATTGTGACCCTGGTATCTGAAATAGGATTAAGCAAAAAGTTCTGTGGCGGCACGGATCAGATATTCTGTATCTTTGACACCGGTGGTCTCGTAAGGCGAATGCATGGCAAATTGCGGCAGTCCGATATCGACAGTGTTCAGTGCAACCTGCGTGTTGGAAATATTGCCAAGTGTGGATCCGCCTGCCATATCGGAACGGTTGGTAAAAGTCTGAACCGGGACACTAGCGGTATGGCAGATATCCTTGAACATGGCTGCAGAAACGGCATCAGTACAATATTTCTGATTGGCATTGTATTTAATGACAATTCCCTCATTCAGGTAAGGTCGGTTCGTTGGATCGGCCTTTTCTGTATAATTAGGATGAACTGCGTGAGCATTGTCAGCAGAGACCATGAGACTGTTGGCAAGATGCACAAGAAAATCCTCTTCATTATATCCAAGGTTTCTGTGGATTCTTGTCAGTGTATCTTTTAGAAAGGTAGAAGCTGCACCCTGCTTTGTTCCACTTCCGACTTCTTCGTTATCAAAAACGCAGTGAAGAGCCAGATAATCTTCCTTTGCTCCGGAAAGAAAGCCTTTCAGGGAGGCAAAGGCACACTGGAGATCGTCGAGCCGGGGAGCAGAAAGAAATTCCCGGGATGCACCCCAGATACAAGGTTCCTGTCGGTTATATAAGAAGAGGTCATGACCAAGGATTTCATCTTCAGTTACATTGGCTGCCTCTGCGATGGTCTGAAAAAAGGTATTCTTTGCTGTAAGATCACCGTAAAGAGGGAGCATATCTTTCTGAGCATTGTATTTATGCCCGTTATTTGCATCACGATCCATGTGGATGGCAAGATTAGGGATCATGAGAAGATCCCTGTCAATATTGACCAGCTTTGACAGAAAGCAGGCAGAAGGCTTTCCGTCTGTGGAAGGATCTTTTACGATCACCCTTCCTGCAACGGAAAGTGGACGGTCAAACCAGGGGGCAAAGAGCATTCCACCGTAGCGTTCTACATTCAGCCGGATATAATGCCCCTCGGATTCCATTTCAGGATTTTCCTTGATCTTAAAGGACGGGGAGTCACTGTGGCTTGCCATGATCCGCATTCCCTGAAAAGGATGCTCCGGTATGGTAAATGCGATCAGGGAGGAATCATTGCGGGTCACATAGTAAGAACCGCCCTGCTTAAGATTCCAGTGCATTCCCTCTTCCAGTCTGATAAAGCCGGACTCTGTAAGCCGGGCAGCCATGGCACTGACTGCATGAAAAGCAGTAGGGCTTTCCTTGATAAATTCGATTAATTCTTCCGGGATTCTATGGTTCATAGCTCAACAACTCCTTTACAAATTTTATAAGTATGTGCGTAGCACGGAGCAATCCGTAGGCATCAAAGTCGGGGGCTTTTGCCCCCGACATCATAATTTTATAAGAGCATAATCATCACTTCATAAGAATCAGTATAGCACGAATGACAGCGGGCAGCACAACGGTTTTTTGAATGGAAGATCATTTTATGTGATGCTTATGAGCGGGACAGGGCAAAGTTAAAGAAACCGGTATGTGAGCATGCACCGGTGGATGTGATGCCGGAGGTTATGGAGTATGGATCAGCGGAGGAAGTGCTGGAGGTATATGAGGAGACTGCACAGGCGGATCCATCTTCCTGAAATTGAGTATATTGAAAGCCGTAATACGGTTGGTTCTCTATCTTCATCTGTAAAAGGCAAGGCTTCTCCCTTAGAGAGCAAGGCGGCAACGGAAAGCATTAACTTGCTTTTCCCGTCGCCCGGATCGCCCTGCAACAGCGTAACCCTGCCGAAAGGAATATACGGATACCACAGCCATTTCACTTTATACTGTTAAATACTATAAATTCATCCCACAATTCATCATAATTATCAAACTCATAATATCTGTCCGCAACTTTAAAATATTTACCAGGACTAATTGTCAGTGTTTCATCTGTCACAAGATAAATAGTATAATAAGAAACAGCTCCACTTGATACTGCTTTGCTTTCGTCTACTTCGTCACCAAGTTTTACTTGATTCAACAAATTTATAAACTCGATAACTTCATCATCTGAAAAAGAATACGAATAATTACCGTCTTTCCCGCCTGTAGTTCCTGTATGTTCAATTTTTTCGATTTCCGGCACATCAATACTCTCCAAGCCCACACTCGCATCTTGTTTTCCACATCCGAACAATGTACTTGTCAGAAAAATGAACGTGAGCAAAACTATCCCATTTGTTTTCATTTACACTCTCCTCCATTTACAGTTCCGCTTGGTAACTTCAAATTCCCCGGTTCGACAAACTGGGATTTATAGTTACATTCCATACATATTGGCATTTTTTACCATTATTTTATCACCCTTATCTAATTGTTCCTTATAAATTCCTCGCAAACCAATTCCAATATGTTCTGTTTTGTAGCCACTACCATTTGGTCTTCGTTCTTTTGTGTGCACATCAATTGAAGTAATTGCAGTTTCCAAAATCTCTCCATTTGCTTTATTGATATAAGCCTTATCTCCGGTTCTACATATACCAGTTTCAACATTCCCTGTAACCACTGTGCCTACACCTATAATCGTAAAAATCTCATCTACCGTTAAAGTAAAATTCTCTTTCAAGCAAGACGGGACATCTATTCTACTCATATATTCTTTTTCTCGTTCCTTTTTACTTTTACCAAACAATCCCATAAAATTTACCTCCACAACTTCAAAGTTTTCGTTCCTTAAAAAATCCCTTTATTATATTTAATTTGTCCATACAACATAAAGCATAATCCGACAACAACTGCTGGCAGAATGACAAATCCCATAATTTTTTCACTCCAAAATGAAACTATAAACCTCAACACAAGCGATATTCCTATAATCAGCGTTCCAGTACCAACGGCTTTTCCGTATTTTGGTACATCTTCTTCTTTTACTTTTCGCCTATTGTAAGAATGAATTGTACTGATATTGCCTTTAATATTTACGATTCCCATAACAGATATGAACACTCCTAAAATCAACAACATAATGTTCTCCATAATTACCTCCTAAAAATAGAACAGTTCTTCAAATTTCTTGTCTAAAGCAATACATAAAATCAATGCCAACTTTGCTGTTGGGTTGAACTGTCCAGTTTCAATAGAACTAATGGTATTTCTTGAAACTCCTACCATTTCTGCAAGCTGAGCTTGAGAAAGATTTGCCGCTGTACGAACTTCCTTTAAGTGATTTTTCAGATGTAATTGTTCTTTCATACGCTCACCTCTAAAATTCGGCGAACAAATCCAACAAATTCCAAAACGGAAAGAATGAAAAACATAATGGTCAATAGCAAATCGCTCTTTCGTTTCATTTTGATAAAACGAACTAACCATTGTGTAGCAAAAATACTGAAGCATATAACCCAAGGACTGTAAATCTTAGTATGGGCAAGCATAGAGGATAGCAAAGAAAGTAGACAACATACAAAAGCACCCACCCTACTTGCGTGACTTCCTGCCAAATATAGCACTTCCATTTCCGCCAAGTCTTTATTTTGATGTTCTTTTCTACTTGCGTTTAAGATTTCATCTTTTTTCATAAAAGCACCTCCATTCCAAGTTTTCTTTGCATATTTTAATTATATTAACGCCAAGTTTACTTGTCAATAGCATTTGCACAAAAGTTACAAAAGACAACATCAAAGGATCAGAAAATCTTGACTTGAAAAATATATTTTGCTATAATACAGATGTTGCAGGTGCAACATCTGTAAGGCGCAGTAGCCAAGCGGTAAGGCGTGGGTCTGCAACACCCTGATGCACCGGTTCAAATCCGGTCTGCGCCTCTTAAAAGAAGATTCCCGGAAACGGTTTGTTTCCGGGAATTTTTGCGTTGCCAGATATACGGGAAAAATCAGGAGATTTTTTAGTAATATTTTAGTCACCGCATAAACGCTGAGTGATCTCAGTAACGTTCAAAAGAAGAACGATCCGGTAAAATCTGTTCACAGGCTCTTTGAATCTCTTCCTTTACTTTCAGATAAGGGATTTCCTGATTGCTGTCATTCATACAGACAACAGGACTTTTCTGATGGATAATGGTATCAGTCAAAGTAGGATTCGTCTCTGCCAGATTAAAGTACCGGCAAAGTTTTCTTACATTTTTCGGGATAAAATTTCCGCTTAATTTCTGATATTCCCGGATAACGTACTGACTGACGTCTTCTCTGTGACGGAAAGGATGAGAGCATACCTGATCCAGATACTCTCCCTCCAGATTCCAAAGAGTTTCATAAGTACTCTTTTTTAACGGAGATGGTCCATGTACGGTATAAAATCCTGTAAACCGTGGAAACATGATTTCCAAAAAATTATAGAAAAAGTACATCGCAGGATAACCAATGTGAAAATAAGCCCCAGGCTGCTTTTTCATATTCTGCCGCTTGTCAAAATATTTAGCCAGAAGCATGGCATTGTTCAGGTAGATATATGGCATAGTTGTGTCGTCCACATTAGTTACATCGGGCTGCAGTGCAAGCATATCAACGGGTTTTCCATTTTTGAAAAAATCCGTCGGCTTCACTGGTTTTAACAGGAGCATATCATCATTGAAATAGATAAAATTTTCCGATAAGCCTTCAATACGATGGAAATTCCATTCGATGGGATGACTGCTAAAGGTAGGCAGGTATTTCGCCGGAATAAAGTCTTCATGGTTTACAATATGTAATTTCGGATTACTGGAATCCAGCCATTCAGGCAGATGTCCAAAGGTCACAAAATGGATTTTACGAACCCATGGAGCAAAGTTTTCAATGCTTCGGAACCAGTAACGCATCAGATCCCAGTCCCGGTAGCGTTCTTCCCGGTCATCACTTTTGACGGATAATCCCTGCTGTCTCATACGTTCCTTTTTCTTTTCGCGCCATACAGGGTCAGAACCGTCTACCCAGGCCAATACAATATCAATTTCTTCAGTCTTCATGATTTATCCCTTCTTACAATAGAGTGTTCCAAATAAAATTAAAAATATTTCAAAATGCCGGAAAATAAGAAATGTCTTTGCTTTTTGAAAAAGTCCGGCTTCTTTCAGACTATAAAAACGTTTATAATGATCGATCCGGAACTCCGTTCTGGCAGACTGTAAACTCCGGTATTTTTCTTTTAAAGAAAGAGTACAGGTAGGGAGACATAGGTTATAGACCAGAGAGGCATACCCATCTACATATTTTTGAGACATAATCTCTTCCATCTCCTGCGAGGTCAGTTCCAGAGATTCCAGAAAATGACGAGTCTCCATGAAATTGTTCCGGTAGCATTCGACCAGTTTCGGCTGCCAGCGGTATGCGGCAGAGCCGGCACGGACATTATAGTGGTAATCACAATTTGCAGAAAAGTAATAAGTCTGGGCTTTTGAAAGTGCCTGCATAACGAATACCGCATCCTCTGCATAGGGAAGATCTGGATTGAACCGGAGATCTGCAATCAATTCTCTGGTAAAAATATAGCTGAATACATTGACGTTCAGATTTCCTTTTTGTGCCAGGATGTAGTCTTTCATCTGATTTTCAGAAAGAACTCCTTCAAAGGACGGAATCCCCTTGAGAGAAGAGGAAACTTTTCCGCTTTTCCAGACATCCTTTTTAAATCCATGATACAGTACATCCGTCTGTCCGGTCTCTATTGCTTTTATACATTCAGCCAGCAGGGATGGCTCAAGCAAGTCATCAGCATCTGCAAAAGTAATATAATGGCCTGCGGCAAGAGCCAATCCGGCATTTCGTGCAGTGGAGACTCCCTGATTTTTCTGATGGATCACCTGAATCCTTGGATCGACAGTCTTGTATTGTTCGCAGATCTTATTACTGGAATCGGTTGATCCGTCATCAACTAAAATAATTTCAAGGTTAAGATAAGTCTGATGAATAATAGAATCCAAACATGCCGGTAAATAAGGTGCAACGTTGTATATTGGTACGATAATACTGATTTTTTCCATTATAACCTTTCAGCAGTAAGTACTGCGGGGAGCAAAATATTCAGAGTAATAATAAAAATTACAGAGAAAGAATGCATTCTCCTCTACATAATCGATCACAAACGTAAAGGCATCAAAGTCGTGGGCTTTTGACCCCGATATCATTTTATTATACCATATTTGACCATCAAATTGAAAGATTTGTCCGTATTTGCACACGAAAGGAACTTCGGATCTGTATGAAGGAATCGTAAGTCTGGATGACGGAGTCTTTTGTATCGGAGAAAAATTGAATTTCATGGAGAAGTTATTGAAACTGTTCGGACTGTAAAGGGATGAATACAAATTGAGCAGATGACAGCCTGCTCAATATCGTGCAACAGAAAAGGAGAATCTGCTCACAAGGGTTTCGTGAGAGATTCTCCTTTTCCATTTCTATTTCTAAATCCAGTAATTTATTTCTAAATTAATTCCATTTTTTCTTGTAGATCAGGTAGAGCGGAAGTCCGACGCACAACATACCACCGATCATATTTCCCAAAGTAACCGGGATAAAATTCTGCAGGCTGTGCAGAGGTGTCAGTGTAGCAATCTGTTCTACGGTCAGTCCGTAAGCGTCCTTTGCTTTTGCCACATAATCCGGGTTCATGGCAGCCATGATACCGGCAGGAATATAGAACATATTGGCAACGCAGTGTTCAAAACCGCCTACAACGAAAGCACAGATCGGGAAGAAGATCGCCCATACCTTTCCGGCAATATCACGTGCAGAAGTCGCCATCAGTACTGCAAGGCAGACAAGAATGTTACACAAAATACCGGAGGTGATGCCCTGTACCGGTGAGATCGCGATCTTGCTGACAGCAACTTTGATCGTATAAGCACCGAGAAGACCACCGGAGTAATTTAAGTTTCCGCTGAAAACGATCAGTACGTCCACGCAGAGGGCACCGATCAAATTGCTGAAAAATACGATGAAAAGGTCACGGAACAGTCCGGCCCAGGTTACCCGTTTGTCAAATACGTCCATAATGATCAGACAGTTTCCGGTAAAAAGTTCTCCACCTAAGAATACGATCAGCATCAATCCGACCGGAAAGATCACACCTGCCAATGCTCTTGCCACTCCGACATTTTCTACTGCGTGTGCCGCTGTGCTGCTTGTAGCACCACCCAGTGCGATAAAAACCCCTGCCATAATACCGAGAAGGATCATTTTCCCGACAGGGAGTTTTGTTTTGTTCTCACATGCTTTGATACTCAGATCTACTACTTCAGCCGGAGTATTAAAATGGTTTTCCATATGTAAATTCCTCATTCCTGTGTATTCTGTTAAATAATTAACGTAATTATTTTATACTAGAAGAGTATGGATTTCAAGTGTAAGGGGAGATGTTTTTTTATAGATACAATGAAAAGTTTTTTGTGTTTTTGTATGTTATATATTTAGATTTTTGTCAAATTTTGACCGATTCTATTGAAAAATTACGTTTTTTGGCATAAAATATATAATGTGTAGTGATAAGTTCGTTTTGAGGGGAAGTATAATTTGATGTGAAAGGAGAGATGAAACGCAATTTTTTGAAGTTTTTGAAGTGAATTTGTTGAGCATGCTTTCCATTCAGACCATTGGTCTGAAGTAACTTTTCACTGGCTATACAGGGCCATCCTTAACCTGTAAATTTGAATATGGAGGTTTTTCTTATGAAGAAGATGAAGAAGATGAAAAAGCAATTCCTTTCGCTGTTCGTGTTGTTGTGTATGATAATTTCCATGTTTCCAACAACTGCATTGGCAGCAAATATTGATGTTAGTGGCAAGGTAACAGTTGACAGAGTGTATGAGGAACCAAAGTGTGCTGATAATCTTTACTACGGTGAAGTTAATGTCAACGGTAGTGCAACAGAAAGTAAAACCAGGTTGACGCATCCGGTGTTACCACTTATCCAGTGGCAGTATGGCAATAATACCTATCAGATCATTCCTTCAGCCTATAAATATTACGTTTACAATATTAACGATCCCAACCATATCCTTGAGGGGATTGAAGGCAGTGAAGGATCAAGCACGCTTTCGGGCTGGCCGGGAACGTATAAATGTTATCAGACGGTGGTGACAACCGATGGTGTGACGAACGGAAAAGCTACGTTTGATATTGATCTGGCCTATCAGTTCAGTAGATTAAATTCGTCCATAGGCTGGAACTATACCAGTAATTGGGGGGGGCGTACTCTGCATTTTACTATCACTCAGACCGTGGATGAAAGTACTACTTATACTGTTACTTACACAGATGGAGTTGAGGACGAAGAAGTCTTCGCAGATGATGTACACGAAAATCTTTCGTCAGGAGTGGCTACCCCGGCATTCAGTGGCGGAACACCGACAAGAACAGGCTATGTCTTCAAAGGCTGGAATCCGGAAGTCGCCGCAACAGTAACAGGAAATGCGACCTATGTAGCAACGTGGGGAGAAGATAAAAATAATAATGGTATCGCAGACGATGAGGAGACCAAATACACCGTCAGATATACGGACGGAGTGGATGAAGAAGTAATCTTTGCAGATCAGGTATACGGAAATCTTTTGTCGGGAGTCGATACACCTGCATTCAAGGGAACACCGACAAGAGAAGGCTATGTCTTCAAAGGCTGGAAGCCGGCTGTTGCTGAAAAAGTAACAGGAGATGTTACTTATGTAGCTGTTTGGGAAAAAGCTAAAGATAACAACGGAGATACAAAACCTGGAGATACAAAACCGGGTGATACGAAGCCGGGCAATACAAAGCCAAATACAACAACGAATAGCAGCACCAAGGCTGGAACGTCTGCCAGGAGTCCGAAGACCAGCGATACAGCAAATCTTGCTTTGTGGATGGCTCTGCTGGTTGTCAGTGGCGGATCAATGGTTATAAATAAGAAGAAAAAGTACAATAGATAATCAGAAAAGAAGAACAGAGGGTTGTAATGAACTCCACAGACAGTAGAAAAGCCTCGCTTTTGGCGGTGCAACAAAGGGATTTTCGTAAAACGAGAATTTTTGAGTGATACCTTCAAAGAGTGCGGCAAGAAGAACACCCACGCAAGAGTAGAAATGCTCCTGTGTGGGTGTTCTTCTTGCCGCAGATTAAGAATTTACGATCATCTTAAAAAATCATGATCAGTTTAAAATTTTACGATTACCTTAAAAATTTATGATTTTTATAAACTTGTAGCCGCATAGAAACCGTCGCGTACAGCTTCGCCTATTTTACCTAATTTATTGCTGTCTCCGACAACTCTCGTTTTGAGATGATATTTTGCTTTGACAGCATCTACTGTTGTAAGAACAGGTTTCATTCCGAATGCGGAAATGACTGTGTCGGCGAGGACTGTCTCTGTTGTTTTGTCCTGCTTTTCGACGATCAGACCATTCTCTTCAATGGATACGACTTTTGCGTTAGTCATAAGTTCAACGCCGTTTTCAGCAAGTTTGGTAAACAATGTGATTTTATTAATAAAGAATACGTCTTTTCCACATTCCGGCAGCATCTCTACGACTGATACTTTCTTGCCCATTTCAGAAGCGATTTCGAGTGCTCCGTCAAGACCGGAAGCTCCTCCGCCGCAGATTACGATCTTTTCACCTTTTATGAGGGAAGGATCTCGGTGTGCGTCTAAGATCGATATGACATTGTTTCCGTCAATTCCCGGAATAGGAGGAGTAACAGGAACGGCACCGCATCCGATAATGATGTTGTCGCATTCTTCAAGGATTGATTCATCGCCTGTTATTTCTGTATTTAGACGGACGTCTACGCCTAGTTTTTCTAACTGTACGGTGTACCATTTTGTGAGTTTTTTAATATTATTTTTAAATTTTGCAGTACAGATATCCCCCATAACTCCCCCGAGTTTTGAGTTTTTCTCGAACAGGGTCACTTTGTGCCCCTCTATTGCGGCAACTCTGGCTGCTTCCATTCCGCCCGGACCTCCGCCGATTACGACAACATTTTTCGGGGAGTCTGTCTTTTTGATCTCAAACCGAACTTCTTCCATTGCCTGTGGATTGATCGCACAGCTAAGTTTTGTATGTTTATTCCAAATGCGCCCGATACAATATTCGTTGCAGCGAAGGCAAGGTCTGACATCTTCGGGATGTCCTGTCATCAGTTTGTTAGGAAGATACGGATCGGCAATCAATGCACGTCCCATGTTTACAAAGTCAACATTTCCGCTTTCGATCAATTCAACTGCGGAATCAGGATTATGAGCTCCGGCATTAATAAGCGGTACGCTGACAGCTTTTCTTGCTTCTGCGCATACATAAGACATGCAGGATTCTCCTAAATAAGACGGAGGGAAGATATAATCCAAAGTCTCATAACATCCGGCGTCGATGTCAAAGGCATCTACGCCTGCAGCTTCTAAAACTTTTAAAAGTTTCATGCTGTCTTCCAACGTACGTCCGCCTTCAAATCTGTGATCAAGAGAAATTCGGAAGATGACAGGCATACTGTCACCGACTACGCTTTTGATCGCTTCTACGATTTCCTTCGGGAAGCGTGCACAATTTTCAGGAGAACCGCCGTATTCGTCTGTTCTTTTATTCCATACAGGAGACATAAACTGATCGATCAGATATCCGGCGTGTGCATGGATTTCGATAGCGTCAAACCCGGCATCGCTTGCAACGCCTGCGGCAAATTTGAATCCTTCCATCATCTGAGCGATTTCTTCTTTTGTCAGTGCGTGGCAGATTACGTCGGGATTGAATACAGACGGAAGTGCTGATGCAGAGATCGGAGGGTTTCCGAATGTATCAGGAAATGCGTTTCGTCCTGTACCAGGGCTGATCTGACAAACAATTTTAGCACCGTATCTGTGGCATCCGTCGCACACAGATGTCAGAGAAGGAAGGACTGTATATGTATCAAGATAACCTTCCATAGAACCTTGTGCGATCTGCTCGTTTAACATTTGACATCCCATATAAAGGATACCGGTTCCTCCTTTTGCTCTTTCAATGAAATAATCGATTTCCTGGGCGTCTTTTCTTCCGTTAGTAAATGCTGAGTTTGTTCCCATCGGAGACAGACCGATACGGTTTTTTACTTCCATGTTTCCGATTTTAAAAGGTGTAAATAAACTTTCATACCCCATAGTAGTTTTCTCCTTTTTAAAATGTTTTTTGTAAATATCTGTTTTTTTAACGGTGTAAGATCGAAAAATAATTAAATAGCTGTATATCCTCCGTCTACAGCAATGTTTTGTCCGTTTACGTATGAGGAAGCGGAAGAAGCAAGAAACAGAGCACAAGTATCCAATTCTCCTTCATTTCCATAACGCCCTACAGGGATTGCCCCTTTTGCATATGCTGTAAACCAGTCGGAGTCAAGAGTTTCTTTTGTAAGCGGAGTTATGAAATATCCCGGGCAGATAGAGTTCACCGTGATTCCTTCCTTGCCCCATTCTGCCGCAAGAGCTCTTGTCATATTGACAACGCCGCCTTTTGCAGCATGATAAGGAACACATGTTGCCGCCATATTTCCCACAAGACCGTACATAGAGGCAATATTGATAATACGTCCGTAGTGAGCTTTGATCATTTCTTTTGCATATTCACGAGCACAGATGAATGAACCAAAAAGATCGATTTTTAATTCGTTGTTGAATTGTTCGTCTGTGATATCTACTGCCGGAGCGACCGCACCTGTTCCTGCGTTATTGACTAATATATCTATCCGTCCGAATCTTTCCATAGTGGCTGCCACTGCTGCTTTTACTTTCTCGGTATCCGTAATGTCGCATGTATACGGAAGAACCTCTACACCAAATTCTGCTTCGATGGCTGCTGCATTTTCTTCAAGCAGATTTTGACGTCTTGCGATCAATACAAGATTTGCTCCCTGACTTGCGAATGCCTTTGCCATCTGAACGCCTAATCCTGTAGATGCACCTGTCACCACAGCTGTTTGTCCTGTTAAATCAAAGTAATTTTTCATTTTGTCCTCCTTATTCATTTCCAATGACATTTCTTTCGTGTCTGTTTTATAGCTTGATTGTATAGTTTTTTAACAATCTTTTCATCAGATCCTTGCCTGAAATTGCAGAGTGGTTTTTGTGCAAATGCACAATAATATAAAAAATAATCTCAAATTTCGAGGCTTTTTAACTGATTTTGCAGTATAATATGCTTGTTCGTATAAGGAAACCGTAAACTTGACGGATTGAGATAATGGGATATCCGGTTTTAACGTACATTTATAATGACGATACATTTTGACAGGGAGTAAGACATCATGGAAAAGAAAATTGATTTTTTGGCATTGTATCAGAGATTATTTCAGACACTTTCACACGGAAAGATGCAAGAATTAATGGATGTATCTTATGAGGTCACGGGAGTTCCGATCCTTGCCGTAGATATTGCATACAATCTTCTCGGAGCTGTTCCGAAAAATAAAACAGGTGACTATTACTGGGATTATCTTGTAGAGCATAAAAGATATGATATGGACATGACCGTGCAGTTATATACTGATGGAATTATGCAGTCGGTAAATGAAAAGGAAGCACCTTATATAGTTGACTGGGGAGCGGCGACAGAAGAATTTCCGAAGATTTTAGGGGTTATAAAGATTAACAATATCGTAGAAGGTTATGTTGTCATGCAATGTAAAAAGGGGGAGATCACGGAGGAACGGATGAAGGCGATGAGCATTATCCAGGAAGCGTGCAGTCTTATGTTAAAGGGGAAAACTTCGGAAAACAGCATGGAATCGGTTTATCTTAAAACATTTATCAATGAATTGTTTAACGGTAGGATCGTATCGGAGAAACAGTTAGACTTGTGGCGGAAGAACTGTCGTTTCTTTCCGAAACCTCCTTACCGCATTATTACAGTAAATACGAATTCATCTTCTGAGAAGAACGTGCTGTCTTACATCAGTAAATATTTTCAAAACTTATTTTCCGACCAGATGCTTTTGATCCAAGATCGTGTGCTTTATATATTACAGTATAGTCTTCTTCCGAAAATGACGCAGATGGCTTCTAATGAATTATATATTTTTTTGTGCAAATTTAACGCTCACTGTGGTGTCAGCAACTCGTTTGAAAATCTGCTTGATATCGGAGATTATAAAATACAGGCGGCAGACGCTATGTGTATCGGAAAAAGACTAGACGTGCATAGCCGAATCCATTTTTATAAAGATTATTATCTTCCGGCTATTTTGATGCCGCGGATAAATGAAATGCCGCGAAATAATTACATATCTCCGGTTATCGAAAAACTCAGGGAATATGATAAAAAGCATTCAACGGATTTTCTGGATACATTGAAAGTATATATCCGAAATTTATGTAGTACGTCTGACAGTGCGGCTCAACTGCATATCCATCGTAATTCATTTTTATATCGAATCAATAAAATTGAAGAGATTACCGGCGTCGATCTGCGGGAATATCATATGTTTATACATCTTGCGATCAATATTTACATAGAGGAGATATAGAGGAAAATAAATTAACAGTTCATAGGCAGTTTATGCACACCTATTGTAATTCGGAGGATTTTGCAGTACAATAAGTTATCTAAAAAGTGAAACAAGTTACGGAGAGGTGGACTGTATGGTAAAAAACAATATTGAGTTAGATGTAAAAGTAAAGTGTATAGAGAACGGCACCACTCAAGCACAGATAGCGGAAGATATCCAGACCACCAAATCATATGTGAATCGTATCATCAAAAAGCAGGACGGTGTGGTCAATAATACTTTCATTAAAATGATGGAGGCTCTTGGATACGATATTGAACTGACCTATGTGAAACGTGAAGTGTAGAATGTGACGCAATCTATAATAATTTACAAACAGGTGTTGTAGATATCTATGGTATCAACTACTATAGTCCATCATTGGCAAAAGGCATTAGGGAACGTGTAATTTCTGAAAAAACAAGGGATTACGAAGAACTGGTTGCATGGATGGAAGAAGCTATAACATATAACGGATTTTATATTTTAGGGATATAAGTTTCCAGTTTTTACTCGTGATTTAGTATTAAAAAGTGTCACCAGTGGTGACACAATCTAAATAATCGGAGGTGGTTGCGTTGGCAAAAAAGAAAAATGAAATAAGCATTCGTTCAAGTGCAGCAGAATATCTTACCTACGTTGCTTCTGTCGGAGAGCAGGAAGATAGCATTGAAATGCACTACGAAGATGAAAATATATGGCTGACACAGAAGATGATGGCTGGTCCTATGTCAAGATTTAGTACAAGTTAAAATGAGAAATTTCTACCCATTTTAACCTGCCAGAAGTTCCGCCTCCGTATGTGTTCTTTCATACACCCGCTCGAATTCATCCGGTGACATGTAGTCGCAATGACTGTGAATTCGTTTCGTGTTGTAAAAAGCTTCCAGATATTCGAAAATCAACCGGTATGCTTGCTTGTGATCGCGGATTTTAAAGCGATTGAGCCATTCACGTTTGATAATAGAATGAAAGGATTCAATGCATGCATTATCCCATGGAAACGCTTTCTTTGAATAACTACGTTTCATATGCTCTGTTGCTTTTATATATTCTTTTGCAACGTACTGGCTGCCACGATCAGAGTGAATAATAAGTGGCTGATCAATATTTCGGCGGGCTTTAGCTTTATTTATAGTATCAATCACACAGGATACCTCCA